>ENA-ORXT01000107-ORXT01000107.1-marine-metagenome-genome-assembly--contig:-NODE-107-length-131573-cov-20.038784_pt1 | contig 131573 bp, 130 predicted proteins | sample MGYA00237868_ERZ511482 | MGnify/ENA metagenome assembly ERZ511482 | reverse complement strand
TCGCCCATTAAAGCGGTACGCGAGCTGGGTTTAGAACGTCGTGAGACAGTTCGGTCCCTATCCTCTGTAGCCGGAAGTGACTTGAGAAAATCTGCCCCTAGTACGAGAGGACCGGGGTGGACGCACCTCTCGTGTGCCAGTTGTCCTGCCAAGGGCATGGCTGGTTAGCGACGTGCGGAAGGGATAACCGCTGAAGGCATCTAAGTGGGAAGCCCATTTCAAGATTAGGTCACTCACAGGGTTAACCTGGTAAGGCCCGTGGCAGAACACCACGTTGATAGGCCGGAAGTGTACGTGTGGCAACACATTCAGCTGACCGGTACTAATCGGCCGAGGGCTTGATTATTCATTTACTCACCCTCCTAACGAAGCATTCTCGTTGAAATTACTGGAAGTTCGTGCTCGCTATACAATTCTCGGAGAGGTCCGGGTTAACCCTTGGGTGTTGATTCCCAATGGGTGGCTTGGATGCTCCCTCACATTTTTCGGTGGCAATAGCGGTGGGGTCACACCCGTACCCATTCCGAACACGGAAGTTAAGCCCACCTGCGCCGATGGTACTTGGGACGAGTGTCCCCGGGAGAGTAGGTCGCCGCCGGATTTCTAACAGTTGAGTTCCCGGCAGTCATGTGATGACTGCCGGCAAGAACTCCTGGTCAATCAAGAAGCAAACGAGCCTCAGGAACACTGCATTTGTGGTGTTCCTGGGGCTCGTTGCAGTTTTGGGGCTCTAGCCTCTCTATGTGGCACATGACAAGGGCGGCAAGCCCCGAGGCGGATCCTCCAGCAAGCCGGGGGGCGGTAAGGGACGAAGCGGCGGGCCGCGCCGCGATGCGGGCAAACCCGGGAACAAACGACGCAGCGATGATCCGCGCAAGCGCCGGCCGGCCGACAAAGACGGTCGGGACAACCCCAGCCAAAGCCGCAGCGGACGACCGGAGCGTGGCGCCAAGAACCAGCGCTCGTCGGCCCAAGGTCGCGACGGCCGCACCCGAGACGATGGCCCGCCGGGGCCGCGCCGCGAAGGGCCCAAACACTGGGGCGGTGTTGCGCGTCGGGGAGCCGCCAAGGTCGGCGAAGAAGAATGGCGTGATGAGGTTGAATACAGCGCCGAAGAAACTGCGGCCTATGAGGCCCGGGTGGCTCGGCGTGACGCCGAAGCGGCGGCGCACGATCGGCTGCGTCAGGAAGCCAAGACCGCCGTTCAGCGCTCTGGAGCGGACAAACCAAAGAAGAAGCGTAAGACCCCGGTTCGCAAGGTTCACGAAAGAGAGCCGCTGCTGCCGAAACCGGCCCGGGACCCCGAGTCCACTTTGAAACAGCTGCTGGGCAAAGACGAAGGCCAGAAAGCTTGGAAGAGTCTCCAGCGGGCGGCCGCCGACTTTGGCGACGAACGGTTCAATCCGGCTGAGCGGCGGCTCCGCGGCCTGGCTGACATCGCCCCCGGCGTCCCCGAGATTCAGGAGCTGCTGGGTTTGGCCTTGTACCGGCAGGGCAAATGGCGCGCCGCCTCCATCCGGTTGGAAGAGTTCCGTCTCCTCACCGGGAGTGTCGAACAACACCCGGTGCTGGCCGATGCCTACCGGGCGCAGAGCCGGTGGGCCGATGTGGCCTACTTGTGGGATGAACTCCGTGAGGTGTCACCGTCGGCCGAGCTGATGAATGAAGGCCGGGTCGTGGTGGCGGGGGCCATGGCCGACCAGGGGGACCTGCAAGGTGCCATCCGCCTGCTGGAGAAGAAGTGGAACCGGCCCAAGCGGGCCCGGGAGTACCACCTGACGAGGGCCTACGCGCTGGCCGACCTCTATGAGCGGGTGGGCGACAGCCCCCGATCGGCCGAGCTCTTTGCTTGGGTGGCAACCCAGAACCCGCATTTCAGCGACGCCAAAAAGCGCGCCGCTTCGTCCAAACGCCGATAGTTCAGCTGAGCGAGGCCGCGTAGATACTGGCTATGGCCTCGTCGAGGGTTTGGTCAAATTCCTCGGCGGTCTGGTCAACTCGCAAGTCAGAAGTCAGCGCTCGAGAGAAGCTGGCGATCATGCCCTGATTGCGGGCCAGGCGCTCGGTAGCCACCGGGCGGCTGTATCCCCCCGACAGTGCGACCACACGAATCGTGTTCGGATGCTCCATCAGCGGTCGGTAGAGATTGTCAACCTCGGGGATGGTCAGCTTGAACATGACTTCCTGATCGCCAAGATCGTCCAGGCGCGTCAGCAGATGGGACACGAGCTGGGCTTCGACCTCCGCCTTGTCCGGACAGCTGATGGAAACCTCGGGCTCAAGAATCGGCACCAGACCCGCCGCAAGAATCTGTTGGCCGATGGTGAATTGCTGATCGACGATGGTTTCGACCGATGTCGCAGTGAGCTGGCTGATCACGCTCCGCATCTTGGTGCCGAATATCGCCGCCTCACGACCACGCGCCAGCAGGGCCTCCAGCTCGGGGATGGGTCGAAGCATCTGTGCGCCGTGGCGTTCAGGCTCCAAACCCTGGTCGCAGCGCATGAACGGAACAATGCCTTTGCGCTCCCACAGGTAGGTGGCCGAGGCAACGCCATCGATGAAGCGATCCATGGTCGCCGGAAAGATGATGGCTGCGATGACCCGGTCGTTGCCGAAAGCGCCGCTAGTGATGATGCGTTCTCGCATGGCGTGGACCGCATCCATGGCGACATCATCAAGCGAAGCCACACCCGTACCACCGTCGGTGGGCGAGCCGGCGGGTTCGGGGACCGTGACGCCATAGTTGGCCAGAACGGTGGCGATACTCCCACCGCTCTGATCCAACGCGGCAATGATGCCGGGCTGGTTCCGGATCTGATCCCGTTGTGACTGCGTTCGGTCCGACATCGATTTCAGCGCTCCCGGATCTCGGCCAACACGACCGGCTTTGGTTGGTCCTGCCACGTGGCGGTCAGGCCGATGGGCGGTTGCGGGCCTTCGGCCGCTCGCCGGTGGACAATGAGCTCAAAACGGCCGCTGCGGAGCACGGCCGGCGCGCCCGCGGCGTCTGCTGCAGAAACGAGTTCCAAACCGTCGACGCACGCCCGTTCCTGAGTCCAGCCGCCGCCGTGGAGACGCACATGGGTGGGGGCGATGTGCCATTGGCCTTCCTGGAGGACCATGCCAAGGGCCGCGCCCTGACCGGTGAGGGCTACCCCCGCCAGCATCACGCGGAAGCGCTGGTCCTGCACGCCGTCATACACCCATCGATTGCCAAGCGCGGAATGGTGTATCTCGCCCACGAGCGCACCTTCGGCGTCCTCGACGGGACGGTCGCGGTAGGTCAGCGGAACATGAAGCATGGTGTCCCCCCGCGACACAAGAAATGCCTCCAAACCAACCTGGCCTTCCGGGTCATCAAAGCGATACGCCCCGACGACGTTCAGCGGGTCATCCGACAGGGGACACCACCGCTGCGTTGGTACCCACGCCGCCAGCAATTCTGCCTTCGAAGGGGTGAGGGTTGCCTGGTGATAGAGGGCCATGCCCGGCACGGTAGTGCAGCGAGTTTGGCCGCCACCGGCTAATCGCCGAACACCGCCTCTCCATGGGTGGTGATGGTGGCGGCAATCTTGGGAAAAATCCGGGCCGAGGTCTTCTGATGGCTGGCAAGGACGACTCGCTGCGCAATGACCTCGGTCCGGCTGGAGAGCCGGCCCGCGGCTCGGTAGAACCGGCGGGCCGTGTAGCCAACGACGACCACCTCCACGTCCCGGTCCAGACGGGCCACGATGCGGGTGGGGCTGTGCCATGCCACCGGCGTGGAGACCCGCCCGGCCGGCGACACCGACGTGGACACCGAGAAGTCCGCAACCACCCGACCAGACGGCAACTCCCTCACCGTTGGCTTGGCGCTCACCTGCCCATGGAGCACCACCGAATTGAGCGATGGGGGATGGGAAGGCCGCCGCGACGGCGGCGATGGAGTTGGCGATGGCGACGGCGACGGCGACGGCGGCGGGGATGGAGTTGGAGATGGCGACGGAGTTGGAGATGGAGATGGGGGTGAAGATGCAGACATGGTTCCTCCGAACCGGGTGGTCGACCAAACGCCCAGCGTGGGCATTGGATCGGTAATCAACGGAGGAAGCTGACCTGAGAGCGACCTTAGGTACCGGGGCCGACAATCTCGATTGTCAGTGGGCCCACGGCGGTCCGGTCCGAAACACAGATTTCACTGATCCATGGTTCGTCTACGGGGTGGCCAGTGGCTAAGGTCAGAGGCGGTCCGAAGTGACATTCGGCACAACAACCCAGCAGCCACAAACCACACATGAACACCATTCCGCTATGCCCAAGGGCCACGCGCGAGTGGGCGAATCAAGGGAGATTCGGTGACAGATATATCTACGGCAGGTCCTGAGGTGCAGGAAGTCGACCGGGTGGTGATTCGCTTCGCAGGAGACTCCGGTGATGGCATGCAGCTCACCGGTGATCGCTTCACGAACACGAGCGCCCTGTTTGGCAATGACCTCGCCACCCTGCCCGATTTCCCGGCCGAGATCCGAGCCCCCCAGGGCACCCTTGCGGGGGTGAGCGCCTTCCAGGTGCAGATCTCCGACCATGACATCACCACGCCCGGTGATGCCCCCAGCGTTCTGGTCGCCATGAACCCGGCGGCGCTCAAGAACGAGCTGCACCGCATCGAAATTGGCGGCACCCTCATCATCAACGAGGACGCCTTCGATGAGCGGAATCTCGGCAAGTGTGGCTACGAAGCCAACCCGCTTGAGGACGGCAGCCTGGACAACTACAAGGTCATCACTGTTCCCATGACCTCCATCACCAAAGAGGTCTGCAAAGACCTGGGCGTCAAGCCCCGTGACGCGGACCGGTCGAAGAACTTCTTTGCGCTGGGTCTGGTCAGCTGGCTCTACAACCGACCCACCGACACCACGACCGACTGGATCAATGCCAAGTTCCACGGACGCGAGCTGGTGATCGCCGCCAATACTGCGGCGTTCAAAGCAGGCCATGCCTTTGGTGAAACCGCTGAACTGTTTGACTTCACCTACCAGATCAAGCCGGCAAAGCTGGAGCCGGGCACCTACACCAACATCAACGGCAACACCGCGCTGAGCTGGGGCCTGGTGGCCGCTGGTCAGTTGGCCAAGCTGCCGGTATTTCTGGGCTCGTATCCAATCACTCCGGCGTCGGACATCCTTCATGAGCTGTCCAAGCACAAGAACTTCGACGTCCGCACGCTGCAAGCCGAAGATGAGATTGCGGCGGTCGCCAGTGCGGTGGGCGCGGCCTTCGGTGGCCACCTTGCAATGACCACCACATCGGGGCCCGGCGTGGCGCTCAAAGGCGAGGCCATTGGTCTGGCTTTGAGCTTGGAACTGCCGCTGGTCGTCATTGACATTCAACGCGGTGGCCCGTCCACGGGTCTGCCCACCAAGACCGAAGCATCAGACCTGTTGATGGCCATGTACGGCCGCCACGGCGAATCGCCCATGCCGGTGATTGCCGCCTACAGCCCTGCGCACTGCTTCGAGGTGGCCATTGAGGCCTGCCGCATGGCGCTCAAGTACCGCACGCCGGTGATGCTGCTTTCTGATGGCTACCTGGCCAACGGCACCGAGCCCTGGAAGCTGCCCGACGTGAGCACGCTGCCCGACATCAGCACCACCTTTGCCACCGAACCAAACGGCGAGGACGCCAACGGCAACCCTCGCCACTATCCGTACGTACGCGATCCGAAGACGCTGGCCCGTGAATGGGCGGTACCCGGAACCCCCGGCCTCGAACACCGCGTGGGCGGTATCGAGAAGGAAGACGGCACCGGCAACATCAGCTACGACCCCAACAACCACGCCCACATGACCCAGACCCGGCAGAACAAGGTTGCGGTCATCGCCGATGAGATCCCGCCAACGTGGGTGGACGGCGACGTGGACGACGCCGAGCTGCTGCTGCTCGGCTGGGGTTCAACCTGGGGCGCCATCACCAGCGCGGTGAAGCGGGCTCGCACCGCGGGCCACAAGGTGGCGCACGCCCATCTGGTGCACATCAACCCGTTCCCCAAGGACCTGGGTGAGGTCCTTCGCCGCTACCCCAAAGTGCTGGTACCGGAGATGAACATGGGTCAGCTCACCAAGCTGGTCCGAGCCGAGTACCTCGTGGACGCCCAGCCCATTGCCAAGGTGCAAGGCCAGCCCTTTACCGCCGGCGAAATATTCGACGTCATTACCGGAGCCCTCGCGTAGCGGCGGGCCAACAGACTGAGACGAGAGAACAATGACTGACATCGACGTAAACCCAACCGACGTTCCCGAGACCACCAAGGCCGACTGGACTTCGGATCAGGAACCCCGCTGGTGCCCGGGCTGTGGCGACTACTCGATCCTGACCGCCGTGCAGATGCTTATGCCCGAACTGGGCGTGAAGCGTGAGGACACCGTGTTCATCTCCGGTATCGGTTGCGCCGCGCGTTTCCCGTACTACATGGACACCTACGGCATGCACTCCATACACGGACGTGCGCCCGCGGTGTCGACGGGTCTGGCGCTGGCTCGGCCCGACTTGGACGTGTGGGTCGTCGGCGGCGACGGCGACATGTTGTCCATTGGCGGCAACCACCTCATCCATGCGCTGCGCCGCAACGTCAACATCAAGATCCTGTTGTTCAACAACCAGATCTACGGCCTCACCAAGGGCCAGTATTCACCGACCTCCGAAGTGGGCAAGACCACCAAGTCCACGCCCTTTGGTTCCATCGATGAGCCGTTCAATCCCATCAGCCTGGCATTGGGTGCCGAAGCCGCGTTCGTGGCTCGGACCCATGACATGGACCGCAAGCACATGCAGGAAATGTTCCGCCGGGCGCACGCCCACAAGGGCGCGGCCATCGTGGAGATCTTCCAGAACTGCAACGTGTTCAACGACGGTGCGTTCGCCCAGATCACCAAGAAGGACAAGCGTGGTGCCATGCTCATCCCGTTGGAGCACGGCAAGCCAATCGTGTTTGGCGACGACCAGGAGAACGGTGTGATCATCAATTCCGTCGGCGACGCCGAAATCGTGACGGTGGCCGACGTTGGTTTGGACAAGATTCTGGTCCACAACGAAACCAAGCCCGATCCGGGCGTGGCGTTCGCGTTGTCTCGCATCAGCTCGGGCCCGTTCATGCCGACCCCGGTCGGTGTGTTCCGAGCGGTCGAACGCGCAGAGTACGCGTCCGAAGTTGCCCGCCAGGTCGACTATGCGAAAGAGACCAAAGGCGCAGGAACAATCGAAGGACTTTTGAAGAGCCAGGCCACGTGGGAAGTCACTGCGTAACGCGCTCGTAGCGCGCTCGCGGTTGACCACCACCCAACGCTGGCGTCGGCCTTCTCGGCCGGTGCCATCAGTGGAGAACACGTGGACGTGATCCGTGACAATGGGCCGTGCAGGCGTCGCGTCGGTAACGGGTCTACGCCTCGCGCAGCAACTCCACGATCTCCGACGGCACCCGCGCCACCTTCGCCCCGCCGGCGCGTAAGGCGTCCATTTTCGACTGCGCCGTCCCTTTGCCGCCCGACACCATTGCGCCCGCATGACCCATCTTCTTGCCTTCGGGCGCATTCTGGCCGGCGATAAAGGCGACCACGGGTTTGGTCATCGTGGCAAGGAATTCGGCGGCCTCTTCTTCCATCGGTCCGCCAACCTCGCCGAGCAGTACCACCGCTTGGGTTGATGGGTCGGCATCGAAGAGTTCGAGGGCTTGTTTGAACGTTGTCCCCACAATCGGGTCGCCGCCCAGACCCAGGAACGCGGATTGACCGAAACCGGCGGCCACCAGGTTGAGATTGATCAGAGCGCCCAGGCTGCCGCTACGAGACACAACGCCGATGTCGCCCGGCGCGAACAGGCGATCAGACCAGCCGGGCATGATCCCGGCAAAGTCCCGACCGGGAAACACCACGCCAGGACAGTTGGGGCCAATCATTCGGGCCCCATGATTGCGAGCGGACTCCAGCATCTCCATGGTGTCGTGAACCGGCACAAACTCGGCCAGCACAATCACATTTGGCACGCCCGCCTCGAACGCCTCAAGCGCCGCGCCTTTGGCAAACCGGGCGGGAACGAAGATGATCGACAGGTCCACCCTGGTGTCCACGGTCGCCTCCGCCACAGTGTTGAACACCGGCACGCCGTGCACATCCTGGCCGCCTTTGCCGGGCGTGCAACCGGCGACAACGCGGGTCCCATAGGCGAGCATCTGCTGGGTCCAGTAGGTGCCTTCGCTGCCGGTAATGCCCTGCACCAGCACGCCCAGGGGCGTTGATCCAAACAGCGAGCTCATCGCTCAGCCGCCAGTGTCTTTGGGGCGCTCACTGGTTCGCCGCCATCTGGATAGCGGCCCGGACTGCGTCGTCCATGGTCTCGTGCGGTTCGATTCCCAGTTCGGTGCGAACCAACTCCTGGGCTCGTTCTTCACCGGTGCCGTGGATGCAGAACGCAACCGGCAGATCCGGCTTCAGTTCTTTCCACCCGGCTATCAGTCCTTCGGCGATCACGTCGGTCCGCGCATACGCCCCGCACAGGTTCACCAGCAGACTTTTCACCCGCGGGTTCTGCAGCACCAGCGCCAAGGCCGGCGTCGCTCTCTTGTAGGCCATCCCGCCAACCTCAAGAAAGTTGGCGGGGGCGCCGCCATGGGCGGTAACCAAATCCATGGTGGACATCGTCAGCCCGGCACCGTTGGCCAGCACGCCCACATCACCGCCGAGTTCCACAAACAGGAAGTCCTGCTCTTTGGCCGCCAGCTCCAGCGGCGTGCCAATGGGACGCTCCGGCGGCAGGTCGGTCTGGCGGAAGACAGCATTGTCATCGATCACCAGCTTGCAATCGAGCGCCACCAACGACCCATCGCCGACGACGGCCAACGGGTTGATCTCCAGCAGCTGAGCGTCGTAGTGGCGAAAGAGGTCGTAGAGCTGGATCAACTGGTCGGTCAGCTGGCGGACAATCGGAGCGGCCAGCCCGGTGGCGGTGGCGGCCATGGCGGCGTTGGTAAAGGTCAACCCGGTGGACAGCGGAATCGGAATCATCTGCACCGACTCCGGCGAGCTGGCATGGACCTCTTCGATGTCCATCCCGCCTTCGGTCGACAGAATCAGCAGGGGAGTGCCGCCGCTGGGATCGATGGTCACCGCCGCATACAACTCCTGCACGATCTTGGCCTTGGCTTCCACCAGCACCCGTTCGATCGTGAAGTCACCCAAACGGGAGCCAATCAGCGTTGTTGCCGCCGCTTCGGCTTGGGCCGGCGTGTCCGCCGCGACGATGCCGCCGCCTTTGCCGCGCTTGCCGGTAGGCACCTGGGCTTTGACCATGACCGGGCCCAGTCGCTGGGCCGCGGCCAAAGCTTGGGCCGGAGTGTGGGCAATCTCGCTGGCCGGAACCGGGAATCCGGCGGCCGCGATGAGTTTCTTGGCGTCTGCCTCTTCAACAAACACGCGTCAGCCGCGTTGAGCCAGGAAGTCGCCGAACAGTTCTTCTTCGGTCGGTTCGGTGCTGGCGATGGGAGTGGCGAGGTAGGTGTAGTTGAGAAAGTGCTTGTAGGTGAGGTTCTCGCACGTATCGTTGTCGCCCCAGGTGCCGGCGCCCATCGAGAGCGTGAAATCCAGGCCGTTGTCGAAGCTGCCCCCGTTGTTGTAGGCGTGAGGTTGGTTGACCAGCACGGTGGAAACCCGGGCCCGTTCTGCCAACTGCTGCGCCCGTTCCGGGACTTCGGTGTGGATGCCGCACGAGTGGCCTTCGCCCATGTACGACAGGATGTCTTCCACCTTGTTGAGTGCGTGCTCGAACGAGTCGGTGCGGTAGACGGTCAGAACGACCGAGAGCTTCTCGCCGGAGAACGGGTGGTCCGGGCCAACGCCCTCTTCCTCAACAATCAGGAAGCGGCAGGCGTGGGCTTCGGGCTGACCGAATCCGGCGACTTCGGCAATCCGCCCCGCCGGCTGAGCAACAATCTGACGGTTGAGTCGACCGCCGGGCCACATGGTCTCCTGCAGTTGACCCTTCTGGTCAGCGGGCACCACCCATCCGCCGTGATCCTCCAAACCAGCGATGACCTGGTCATAGACCGCACCGTCAATGAGCAGCGCGTTCTCTGACGAACAACTGGTGGCATGGTCAAAGGTCTTGCTGGCCACGATCTTGGGGATGGCCGCATCCAGATCTGCAGTCTCATCAATGATCACCGGGGCATTGCCCACGCCCACGCCATGAGATGGCGTGCCGCTGCGGTACGCCATGTCCACATTGGCCGGACCGGCGGTGACCAGGGAGTAGTCGGACTGGCTGAGCAGCTCCGCGGCTCGGGCCTTGCCCGCCTCTTTGGACTCGGCCGCCAGGCTCACCAACTGCACCAGGTCTTCGGGGGCGCCGAGTTTGGCCAGCTCGGCGCGGGCCAGCGCAACCGACGCCGCGCATGTTGCTTCGCCTCGGGGGTGCGGGGCCAGAATCACCGCGTTGCGACCTTTGAGCGTGATCATCATGTTGTTGAGCGGCGTGGCGCCCGGATTGGTCGACGGCAGGATGCACGCAATGACGCCCATTGGCTTGGCAATGGTGGTGACGCCGCGGTCCTGGTCCACGTCGATGACGCCGACCGATGGCGCGTCTTTGAGGTCCGCCATTGTGCCCAGGGTCTTGCGCAGGATCTTGGTGGTCTTGTCGCTGGCGTTGCCCAAGCCGCTTTGTTCGGCAGCCAGCTGGGCCAGGTGGGCGGCAGTTTGGGGGCGAGTCCCGGCCCAGGCAATGGCGGTCACCAGCAGGTCCACCTGTTCCTGGCTGTAGCCGTCGATGGCGGCTTGGGCAGTCCGGGCCCGGTCCACTGCGGCGGCCACGAGGGCCTGGTCAGGAATCGTTTCGTCGCTCACCGTCGCGACGCTAGCGCCCCGACTGGCGACCCCGGGCGCCCGAGCCCGCTGGGGGGTCAGGGGCTCGGCCCCCACGTGGACGCGACCTGCGAACACCCTGAGGATGGGTGAATTTTCGGTATAAAGGTGAAAATTGGTTCAGGTTATGCAATGGTGGCGTCTGGCGGAAGTTCCGCTACTGCGAAAGGTCCAGATTGATGAAGTCTCGTATCCCGCTCGTTCACGGAGCACTCGATGAAAACGGTGGTGGGGCGTCGTCCCGCACCCCGACTGGCCGGAGCGTCGGCCGCGCCGTGGTCGCGTTTGTCGTCTTTGCGGCGACCATGGCCCTGATGGCCGGGCCCGCCTCAGCCAACTGCCCGCTGCTGGAAGAGGGTGCCGACTACGGCGACCACATCGACGATCCGCGATTTGAACAGTGCTTTGCTGGAGGTCCACGGGTTGTCTCCACGTCGACTGTCTCCACGTTGACTCCCGAGCCGAGCTTTGATCGGGTCGTGGCCTTCGGGGACTCCTTCGGCGCCGGGACCGGATTCCACGCCGCCAATTGGAACTACACCGACAGGGACTGCCTGCGCACCGACGACAGTCACGCCGGCCAGATCGCTGACCATCTCGACGCTGACCTTCAGAATCTGGCCTGCTTTGGAGCGGTGACGAGATCGGTGCCCGCGCAGATGGCGAACGCCGAAATCCCCGGAACGGGTGAGGGAACGCTGATCACCCTGTCGATCGGCGGGAACGACGTGCGGGCGGGCACGCTCGTCGGCCCGCTTGGCGCGCTCGCCGGTCCTCGGGACTTCGATCTGGTGACCGCACCGTTGAACTGGGGCGAGGTCGTCGGTCTCTGCCTGGTCGTCATCTCGTGCGAAGAGGTTCGGGCGTTCCAGCCGACGAACCTGGCCCTTGTCGGCATCCGAGCCCAGCGCGTGTACGAAAATCTCCTTCGCCAGTTTCCCGATGCCACAATCAAAGTCATGTCCTATCCGGAGCTGTTCCAGCGGTCTCCTCGGTGCCATGGCGTCCTGGGTGTCGGTCGGGACGAAGCCGACTGGCTTGACGAAAACGCTCGCCTTCTGAACGCTGAGCTGCAGGACGCGGTACAAGGGGCCCGAGCACGTTTCGGCGGCGACATCGAGTTGGTTTCTGTTGCTCGTGAGTTCGATGATCGGGGCGCCTGCCGCATGTCATGGAACCGCTACATCCATGATGCAACGCCATTGGCCTTCAACACGACCATTGGAATCAACAAGGCGTTCCACCCCAACAAAAAGGGCTACGACGCCTTCTATCGGGCGTTGAGAGACTCGCTGTAACCAACAAGCTGGTACCGCTGGCGGGTCGGGAGCGTCCATCGTCCCCGGCTCGCTGGCCCGGTCAGTGTCAGCGTCGGCCGCCGTCCACCAGGAACTCCTGAGCGGTCATGGCGGCACCATCATCGGCGGCCAGGAACAGCACGAACTGGGCAAACTCGGTGGGGTAGATCCGGCGCTTGATTGCCTGGTCGTGCAGCGTGCCTTCTTCCCCTTCGGGGCTCCACCACCTGGTGAGTTGGCGTTCGGTGGCGACCCAGCCCGGGAGCACGGTGTTCACCCGAACGTTGTGCGGGCCAAAGGTCCGAGCCAGAGTTCGGGTGATGCCCGATACGCCGGACTTCGCAATGGCGTAACCGGGGAAGAAGTCTTCCTGCATCATGAAGCTGCTGGAACCAATGTTGATGATCGAACCGTTCTGTGCGGCGATCATTGCCGGGGCCACGGCCTGAATGGCGAAGAAGTAGTGGCGCAGGTTGGTGTTGATCCGGTCGTCCCAATACTCGGGAGTCATCTCATCCCAGGTGTGGCGGTCGTCGTTGGCCGCGTTGTTCACCAGAACGGTGATGGTTCCCATGTCCTGTTGGATCTGGGCCACCGTGGCCTGGAGGGCTTCGATGTTGCGCAGGTCGAGTTGGTGGAAGACAGGAGCGTGAGCGGTGCCCGCGTCAGCACAACGGCCGATCAGTTCCTGAGCTTTGTCGGCCTGGAGGTCAACGAACCCAACCCGGGCGCCCTGGCGGGCCAGCTGTTCAACGATGCCGGCACCAATGCCGTCGGCGCCGCCGGTAACCACAACCACCCGGTCCTGCAGCGACGGGTAGGACGCGTAGTTGGCGGGGGGAGCGGCGTGAGGGTCGGTGGCCATGGCCGGCTACCAGTTCTGAAAGCGGGAAGGATTGACGCCTTTGGCCATCTCGTCACAGGTGGGACACATCTGAAATCCTGACCCGTTGGAACCAGGCACCCACACCTTGCCGCACAATGCGGTGCACGGTTCGCCGGTGACCATGGCCCGGGTGACCGCTTCGGTGCCGCCAATCACATAGTGCTTGAACTTGTCGTGATCGCCGCTGCCGTTGGTCGAACCCGTCGACGGCCGAACCGCGGTGTCGGTTCCACCCGCTGCGGTGTTGCCACCGTTCCCGCCCGATGGGTCGTTGCCGTTCATGCTCATGGACATCGGCTCAGGCTATCTGCAACCGGCGTATCGGAGTTCGAAAGGCCTGCGGATTCCATGTCCTCGCGCCGAACACCCAGTACGAACAGGATGGCGTCAAGGTAGGGCACGCTGACCGAAGTGTCGGCGGCTTCCTGGACGATGGGTTTGGCGTTGAAGGCAATGCCCAAGCCGGCGATGTCGAGCATCGCCAGGTCATTGGCGCCGTCGCCCACCGCCACCGTTTGGCTCAATTCGACCCCTTCTTCAACCGCAATCTGTCGCAGGAGCGTTGCTTTCATCTGCTTGTCGACAACCCGGCCGGTGACCCGTCCTGTCAAGACGCCTCGCCGGGTCTCCAGCGTGTTGGCGTAGGCGTAGTCGAGCCCCAACTCGGCTTTGAGTCGATCAGTGAAGAAGGTGAAACCACCACTGACAATCGCCACGCTGAAACCCAACGACTTGAGCGTGCGCACAAAGGTCCGAGCCCCCGGCGTCAAGGTCAGGCGATCCCACGCTCGGTCCAGAATCTCGACCGGCTGGCCGGCCAGCAGTTGGACGCGGGCGTTGAGCGACTGGCCAAAGTCCAGCTCGCCGCGCATGGCCGATTCGGTGATGGCGGCCACCTCGGTGCCAACGCCGGCCACATCGGCGATCAGATCGATCACCTCGTTCTGAATCAGAGTTGAGTCAACGTCGAGCACGACCAGCCGCTGGGAACGGCGGCCAAGTCCATCGGCCTGGATGGCCACGTCAAGGCCGGGGGTGAGCGACGACATGTGCATGAGGTTGTTGCGCAACGCCACTCCGTCGCCACCGGAGACATTGAGCTGATAGCTCCAAACCGGATAGCGGCTGAGCCGTTCAATGCGGTCGATGTTTGCGCCGCTGTCGGCCGTGGCCGCGGCGACGGTGTGCAGCTCGGCGGCGTTGAGGTTGGCGCCCATGACGGTGACCACCCACCCGGACTGCCGGGGCGTCGGCGTCGAGGTTACGACTTCGAAGTCGACCTGCAGGCTGTGCTCCCAGCCGTAGAGCAGCACGTCTTTCAGGACGTCCTGACCGGGCGGGATGTCCACCACCAAACTGAGCGAGATGTTGCCACGAATGACGATCTGTTCCACGTCGGCAATCCGGGCTCCTGCGGTGGCCAGGATCTTGAGGAGTAACGCAACGATGCCGGGCCGGTCCGGGCCGGTGACCTGAAGGAGAACTGTCTGGGTATCCGCCATGGAACAAAATTCTAGAGACGCCGGCCGGTTGGTGGGAACCAGAGTCGAAACTTCCGGCAGGTAAAACCGGCCTGCATGTCGGGCATCCGGTAAACAGGGAAGATGGAATCCCAAGCAACCATCGACTTTGACCGCCAGACCGTGGAGCTCAGCGACGAGCGCCTGTCCGGTCTTCGGCGCTTCAACCTGATCATGGGTCTGTTCCACCTGGTGTCCGGAATTCTCATGATCGTGCTCGGAAATGACTTCGAGCTGGAGGTCAGCACCTTCGCGTTGAATGGTCCGCCCGGTACGCCGCTGGAGGACGGCACGTTGCACACGGTCTTCGGGGTCCCGCTGGCGTGGGCCACTGCGGCGTTCCTCCTGCTTTCCGCGTTCTTCCACTTCCTGATCAGCACCGTGGGGTTTGGTGGATACGGAGCAGAGCTGCGGCGCGGCCGAAACCGGTTCCGCTGGGTCGAGTACGCGCTGTCGTCCACCCTCATGATTCTGCTGATCGCGTTGGTGACCGGCATCACCGATCTGGCGGCCCTCGTTGCTTTGGCATTTCTCAACGCTTCCATGATTTTGTTCGGCTGGATCATGGAGATGGTGAACGCAACCGACCGTCGGGCCTGGTGGACCCCGTTCTGGTTTGGGTGCGTGGCGGGCATTGGGCCGTGGGCGGCGCTGGTCGCCTACCTGGTGGTCAACGTCACCCGTGACGGCGGCCAAGGTCCCCCCAGCTTCGTCTACGGGATCATCTTCAGCCTGTTCTTCTTTTTCAACACCTTTGCCATCAACCAGTGGCTGCAGTATCGGCGAGTGGGTAAGTGGGCGGACTACATCCACGGCGAACGCATCTACATTGTGCTGAGCCTGGTGGCCAAGAGCGTCCTGGCCTGGCAGATCTTCGCCAACACGCTCATTGGGTAGACCCCCACACGCTCATTGGATGGACGGGGGCTCGGTTCGCTAGGCTCAGGCGGCTTCGCCAGCGGTGGCGGGCGCCAGGGGAGATGTGGATATGCAGACCAGGATGTTGATCGGTGGGCAGTGGACCGAAGGCTCAGACAACGAGCGGATCGAGGTAAACAATCCGGCCACCGGTGACGTCATCGACGCGGTGGCCGCCGGGACCCCCGCCGACGCCAGCCGAGCCATTGACGTGGCTGCGCAGGCAATGGAGAGCTGGCGCAACGAAGCGCCCCGGGTGCGGTCTGAAGTCCTTCGTTCGGCCTGGCAGGCGATGGTCGACCGTACCGATGAGCTGGCCGAGCTGATTGTCACCGAACACGGCAAACCCATTGCCGATGCCCGCGGTGAGGTTGCCTACGCCGCGGAGTTCTTCCGGTGGAACGCCGAAGAGACGGTGCGGATCAACGGTTCGCTTGGCGTCTCGCCCGGTGGTGACAAGCGGATGATCGTGCACCATCCGCCCGTGGGCGTTGTGGTGATGGTGACCCCGTGGAACTTCCCGGCCGCCATGATCACCCGCAAGCTTGCTCCCGCGCTGGGCGCAGGAAACGGCGTGGTGATCAAGCCGCCTCGCGAGACCCCGTTCACGGCGCTGCGGGTGGCCGAGATCCTTGAAGAGTGCGGTCTGCCGGCCGGCCTGGTCAACGTGGTTCCCACGTCCTCCTCCAGCGAATGGTTCGACGCGGCGGTCGACAACCCCCACACCCGCATGGTGAGTTTCACCGGGAGCACCGAGGTGGGCCGCGTCCTGCTGCGTCGGTGCGCCGATCGAGTGCTCAAGACGGTCATGGAACTGGGCGGCAACGCCCCGTTCATCGTGTTCAATGACGCCGACATTTCCGCGGCGGTCGAAGGGGCGATGGTGGCCAAGATGCGACACTCGGCCGAAACATGCACGGCCGCCAACCGCTTCTATGTGGAAGCCGGTGTTGCCGATGAATTCACCGAGGCCCTGGCCGCGGCCATGGGCGATGTCAAGGTTGGCAACGGCATGGACGCCAGCACCGACTGCGGACCGATGATCAACGCCGGCGCGGTGGAGAGCATCGACGCACTGGTGAAGGACGCGGTCAGCAGCGGCGCCTCAACGATTCTTGGCGGATCACCGGTTGACGGACCCGGCTTCTTCTACCAACCAACGGTGTTGGGAAACGTGGACCACAGCTTCAAGATCGCCCATGAAGAGATCTTCGGGCCGATTGCACCGGTGATTGCGTTCACCGACACCGAGACGATGATCCAGCAGGCCAACGACACCGAGATGGGCCTGACCGGGTACGTCTACACCCAGGACCTTGCCCGAGGCCTCCGGGTGAGCGAGCAGATTGAGGCCGGCATGATCGGCCTGAACCGGGGCGGGGTTTCGGACCCGGCTGCGCCATTCGGTGGCATGAAGCAGTCTGGTCTTGGTCGCGAAGGCGCGGGCGACGGCATCTACGAGTTCTGCGAGACCCAGTACATCGCCACCAACTGGTAGCGCCCCATGAGCCAAGGTTCGGCGGAAACTTCGCTCACCCGTGCGCAGGGATCGGTCCTGGTCCTGCTGGTCGGTGCCGTTCTCAGTTTCGGCGGATTGGCATTTCGGCTGACCGATGATGTCGACCCGTGGGAGTACCTCGTGGCCCGTGGAGCTGGGCTCCTGGGCGTCGTTGTCGCCATCTTCGGATGGCGAGCCGCTCGCCAGGTCACGCCCGGCCTTGGCGATGTTGCCCGGTCGGTTCGCGCCATTCATCTGGTCATCGGACTGGTGCTGTGTTCCACCAATGTCCTGTTCATTGTGCTGCTCGATGTCACGACCGTGGCCTTCGTGCTGTTCACCCAGAGTCTTGGCCCGTTGGCGGCGGCCTGGTTCAGTTGGTGGCTGTATCGGGAACGGGTGAGCGCCAAAACCCTGATCGCCACCGGCGCCAGCGTTCTGGGGGTGCTGGTCATGGTGGCGGGCACGGTGACTGATGATGTTTCGCCATGGGCGTTACTGACCCTGGTCCTGCCCATGGCCTTTGGTCTCTACACCTCGCTGTATCGAGGGGCCGGGGACGTGAGTCCGTATGTGCCGGTGATGGTGACCGGCGTGTGTCTGGTCCTGGGCGGAGCGGCGGTGGTCCTGGCGACGGGCGGCTTCGACCTTTCACTGCGGGACGCGGCCATTGGGTTCTTTGCCGGCTCGGTGCTGCTTGGTGTTCCGATCGTTGGCCTGAACCTGGCGCTGCGGGTGGTTCCGGGGCCGATGGCGGCTCTGCTGATCATGACCGAAGTGGTGCTGGCCCCGGTCTGGGTCTGGGTCTTCGTGGACGAACGTCCCGAGCCAACCACCGTGTTGGGTGGGGCCATCATCCTCGCGGCGGTGGTCTGGCTCACCGCGGCTCAGGTTCGAGCGGCTCAGGTTCGAGCGGCTCAGGTTCGGTCGGTCTCGCAGCCGGGGTGATCCGCCGGCCGCCCCGCCTATCGGAAGACCGTCCCGACCCGACCATCCGGGTCGCGCCGCTATGTTTGGGTCGGTACTCCCCGCGTGGAACGACCGATGACGGGGGGAGTGGCTTTCGGGCCGGACACCTCGCGAGCCTAGACTTTGGGCCATGGCGAATCTCCCCGACCCCGTGAAGATGATCGACACGCTCCGCGCCGTCGTGCGGTTCAAGCCGCTGGAACTGGACGCAGTGGAGCGTCGGTTGAGTCGCGCGGCCAACGTGGATGACTATCGACGGATCGCCAAGCGTCGCCTTCCCGGGGGCGTCTTCGATTACATCGACGGTGGCGCCGAAGACGAGATTGCTCTGGACCGCAACTCCCGTGCGTTCAGCGACGTGGAGTTCCGGCCCCGAGTCCTCCGCAACGTGGATGTGGTTGATCCATCCACAACGTTGTTTGGGACCCCGATGCCCATGCCGTTGATCTTTGCCCCCACCGGGTTCACCCGCATTGCTCATCCCGAAGGCGAGTTGGCGGTGGGCCGTGCCACAGCGGCGGCGGGAATTCCCTATGGCCTTTCCAGTCTGGGGACCCAGACCATTGAAGACCTGGGGGCGGCCGCTCATGGTGTTTCCTCTGATGCACGACTGTGGTTCCAGGTGTATGTGTGGAAGGACCGCGGTCTGGTTCGGAGCCTCATTGAGCGGGCCAAGGCGGCCAACTATGAAGCCATCTGCATCACCGTGGACACTGCGGTGCTGGGGCGTCGGGAGCGCGACGTTCGGCGCGGCTACACGCTGCCGCCAAAGCTGGGTTTGGACACGATCATCGACGGCATCCGTCACCCCGCCTGGACCTGGGAGTTCGTGAACTCCGATCCCATCATGTTCGCCAACATTGTGGGCACGTCGGTGGGCGATGGTAGCGACGCCATCTCGTTGGCCGAGTACGCCATGGCGCAGTTTGACCAGTCGCTCTCATGGGACGACATCGAGTGGATGCGAACCATCTGGGATGGACCGATTGTGCTCAAAGGCATTCAGACCGTCGAGGACGCCCGGATTGGGGTGGACATGGGCATCGAAGGAATTGCGCTTTCCAATCACGGCGGCCGCCAACTTGACTCGGCGCCCGCCATATTTGAACTGATTGAACCAGTCGCTCAGGAGATTGGCGGCGAGGCCGCCATTCTCTGCGACGGCGGGGTTCGCCGAGGCAGCGACATCGTGAAGGCGCTCTGCATGGGGGCCACCGCCGTCATGGCCGGCCGCCCCTACCTCTATGCCCTCGGCGCCGGCGGTCAACGGGGTGTGGAACATCTAATCGACTTTCTGGACGCGGGCATGCGACAGACAATGGCGCTGTGCGGCGCTCGCAATGTGGACGAGCTGACTCGGGATCTGGTGACCCCGGCCGGCCAGCACCATCGTCAGATCACCGGAGCCAGCGCCGACCCGTCGTTGGGCAACCCGCTTCGACCCGAGTTTGTTCTCTAGGTTTTTGCCCGCGCACCAATCATGGAATGAACGACGTTCCCGTTAGGTTCGGATTCGGGGTGTGCACTCGGTGCACCTTTGAAAGGAAATCTGATGGACGCAGTAAAGATCCTTGGAAGTCTGCTCGGTAGCAATGCCACCGGTGGAAACGTGCTTGGCAGTTTGCTGGGCGGCGCAACCGGCGGCGGTGGAGGCGGCGGCGGGCTTGGCTCGCTGCTGGGCGGCTTGATGGGGGGCGGCCAGCAGCAACCGCAGCAGTCATCGGGTGGCGGCGGTCTGGGTGGTTTGCTTGGCGGACTTCTCGGCGGCGCCGGCGGCCAGCAGCAACCACAGCAGCAGCTCAGCGAGGAGCAACAAGCCATGCTCCTGATCCGGGCCATGTGCAACGCGGCCAAGGCCGACGGTCAGATCGACAAGTCTGAAATCCAGAACATCGCGTCGCGGATGGGTGAGCTGGACCAGGCCGAAGCCGAGTTCCTGCAGCGCGAACTGCAGGCGCCGCTTGACATTCAAGGCTTCTGCCAGAGCGTTCCTGAGGACATGAAGCAGAACGCCTACGCGTTCTCTCTGATGGGCATGAAGCTCGACAGCCAGCAGGAAGCGCAGTACCTGGGCGCCATGGCCCAGGGGCTGGGACTGCAGAAGGATCAGGCCAACGCCATCCACGCCAAACTCGGCGCACCCCAGATTTTCACGTAGGTATCAATACCCCGCAGATGGGTCGACGATGCCAATGGGCTGTTCCTCGTTGACCCAGCGACGGACGTTTTCTTCGACTCGGGCCACGATCAGCGGCAACCCCATTTCGGCGGTGTTCCCCACATGGGGGGTGATGATCACGTTTGGGAAGTCCCAGAGTCGGTGGCCATCGGGCAGTGGTTCGGGATCGGTGACGTCCAGCCCGGCCCCGCCAATAGAGCCTGACTCCAGCGCGGCGACCAGATCGTCGGTGGCAATGTGGCCACCCCGGCCCACGTTGATGATCCATCCGTGGGCCGGCAGCGCCGCCATCACCTCGGCGTTCACCGCGCCCGCGGTTTCAGCGGTCAACGCCCACGCAACCACCAGGACGTCGGTGCGCGGCAGTACCTCCATCAACCGGGAGGCCGAAATCGTTCGGTTGGCCCCGGCCATCGGCTCAGAGCTTTTGCGGACAACCGTCACATCGCAGCCGAAAGGTTCCAACAGCCGAATGACCTCCGCCGCTATGCCTCCGCCCCCCAGGATGGTGACGTTGGCGCCCAACAGGTTCCTGCCGATCCGCGGCCCCCATGACGGTGTGCGGGTGAAGAGGCCGAGTTGTCGCAACCCGGCCAACGCCAGCGTCAGAACATGCTCGGCGACCGGCGTGGCATACACCCCTTTGGCGCAGGTCCAAAGGTGGTCTTCGTCGAGGTACTGCCCAAAGGTCTCCACGCCCGCATAGGGCAACTGAATCCACTCCACCTGAGGTGCGTCAGCCAGGATTGCTCCGAATTGATCGGCGGCTGCGGGGTCGGCCCACATGAGCGCGGATGCTTCGGCCAACGGGACCACGGCTCCACCCGCTCGTTTCACCGCGGCCGTGAACCCCGTATGCATGGCCGGAAGCGAATCAGGCGCCACCGCAATGTTGGTGCGCGGCGCGCTCACAGAATGTCCAGACGCTCGGCAATATCGCGGAGGATCTCACGGTCAGAAGGTGGCCGTTGCGCGGCGCCGTTTGGAACGTCAGCGGTGGCCACCCATCGGCGGAGCTCAAGAAATTGCAGGACGGAGTGGGCCTGGGCATTGAGGGGGCGGCGCGAGCTGAACATGGCGAGGTACTGCAACAGATCGTTCAGTTCATAGAACTCGCGGTCACCGTCGGCCCACATGCGATCCCGACGGACAAACAGGTCCGGGACCATGCCGGCGGTGAACAGGAGATAGTCGCTGCCGTAGATGGCCATATCAACGGCCCGTTCATTCATGGAGAGCACGTGGAAATCCGGCCGAAGTCCCGCATGGCGATGCATCCGGTCCAGTTCGGCCAGTCGGGACATCGAGCCGTGGACGATGCCGGCGCAGGCCTGATTGCGAAGCAGTCCAACGTAGGCATCCATCGATCGTGCCGGCCCGTAGGGAGTGGCGGTGGCATCGAGGTCAGCCACATAGAACCGGTCCACGGTTCGACCAACCTCAGCCATCACCTTCAGCCACTCGTCATCGTGCAACGAGGTCAAACCCCAGGAGGGAAACACCACCGGCGTGCCACCGTGTTTGACGACCACCTCGATCTGGCGTCGATATCGATCCAGATTGAACCAGTCATCGGACTGGTCCAGAACATGAACACCGGCGTAGAACGGCGTGCCGGACAGGACGTCTTTGGCTTGGAAAAGGGCACCGACCTGCAGCTCAGTATTCAACAGTGCGGGATCGGCCGGCGTCATCGAGATGGCAAGGTTCAAACCCAACTTGGCGCACCGATCCAGATGCGATGCGAAGGCCTGCCAATCCGGTGACCCGTCAACCCCCCGAGGAACGATCAGCGATGCGCCGCCGCCGATCTCGCGACGGTGCAGCGGGTTGGGGCGCGGGGCCGACGTTCCGGGCCGAGAACCAGACTGGGTCTTGTTGATGGACGTTCCTGTGTTCATGGACGTTCCTGTTCGCTCACGGCGCCATGAAGTCGGCGTCCGCGCAGCCCAGACTCATGGCTTCCAGGAAGCCTTCGGCCCGCTCCACCTGCGGGTACTGGTTCATCAGATTGTGAAACGCGGGGCCGTGATCGTGCACCTCCAGGTGAATCAGCTCGTGCAACACCACAAAGTCCAGAACCCACTCGGGCGCATTGGTCAACCGGGACGAGATACGGATGACCCCTTTGTTGTAGGAGCACGAACCCCAGCGGGACTTCTGGTTGGTCACCCATTTGATCTCGGTCGCCACCGGCAGTCCGTAGTGCAGTGACAACGCTTCGGCGCGCTCGGTGAGGTCGTATTCGCTCTCTTTGACACTGCGGGCCGCCTCGATCTTTCCAACGAGGTCGGCCACCACTTCGGCCTCTTCCTCTTCGGACATCCAGTCCGGAATGCGGACTTCGACCACGCCATCCACCAGCCGGGCGGCACTGGATTTCTTGCGGCGCGAACTGCGGATGACTTTGACCGGGAGAGACTCGGGTTCAAGTTCGGGGCCCTGATCGAACAGCGATGGTGCAGGATCCAACGCAGGTTCGGTGTCGTTGGACTCCTTGGTTTCTTCAGGGTCCGGCACCGCTCGAAGCCCCGGCCCGGTGGCGGTCTGGTCGTTTCCCGCACCCAAGGGTGCTCGGTCCAGAACCGGCGGCGCGCCAAACAGAGACTCCTGGTCGGGCGTTTCAAACGCCAGCTGGTCGTAGAACTGTGGTCGAGTCACGCGAGTGGGAACAAAATCGGCAGGAAGTCGAAGAATGAGAAGTGCTTCAAAACTAGTGGCTGATGTTGCCAATGGTGAGGATGGGCACACCAGAGAACTAGCGTCAAGGCATGGACATGATCACCACCGTGGATGATGGAATTGGCACCATCACCTTCAACCGACCGGAACGCAAGAACGCGCTGACCCACGACATGTTCGTGGGCGTTGGCGAAACGATGCAGGCATGGACCAACGATCCCAACGTTCGGGCGGCCGTCATCACCGGAACCGGCGACTCGTTTTCCGCCGGCGCCGACCTTTCCCGTCCCGGCAGCGGACTGAGTCAGCTCGACAACATGCGACTACTGCATCTGCAGGCGCTGCGGCTCCACGACTTTCCAAAGCCGGTGGTGGCCAAAGTGAACGGGGTGGCGGTAGGGGCTGGCCTCAACATTGCGTTGGGCTGCGACATCGTCGTCGCCGGCGAGTCAGCCCGATTCTCCGAGATATTTGTCAAACGCGGCCTGAGCGTGGACTGGGGCGGGGCCTGGTTGCTGCCCCGCATTGTTGGTCTTCACAAGGCCAAGGAGTTGGCCATGACCGGCGACATCATTGATGCGGCGGAGGCCGAGCGCATTGGGCTGGTCAGTCGGGTAGTGCCGGACGCTGATCTGGATTCCCATGTGGACGCCCTGGCCCGCAAGTTGGCCGACGGGCCACCGGTCGCACTTGGCCTCATAAAGAGTCAGCTCAACGCCAGCTTTGGGATGTCCATGGCGGACTCGTTGGAGACCGAAACGCTGAGTCAGGTCATCAACTTTGGCACCGCAGACACCGCCGAAGCCATGACGGCGTTTCGGGAGAAGCGCGAGCCCAGGTTCACCGGCAAGTAGCCGGCCGAGTCAGCCCAGCTGGCTCAGGTACGAACGGACGGTTCGGACGGAGCGAGTGAAGGATCCGGGTCGTCAGTGGGCGGAAGAAGCAGCGGCGGATCGGTGAGTTCGTCATACCAGACCTGCCAGCCAACATTGGTTGGCGCCATGATCGCGGCCCACGGACCGGCGTCGGTCCACCCGTTGATGGTGTCGGTGACCCGGCCCGTCTGCTGGTCCAGCAGTTCGGTCCGGCCCCAGCTGTCCAGGTAGATGATGGCCACGCTGCCCGCAGGGACCTGGTCAAGGATCCACGGCGGAACACCGGAGTCCAGCGGGTCGACCAGGTCCAGAATGTCCATCTCATAGGGCGGCTCCGAGGCAGACCACAGCACGCCGGCGCGTTGCTGTTCACCAAACAGCTCCAAGTCAAATTGGCGCTCGGGGCTGTTGGGTGCGGTGTAGCCCTCAACGAGAATCGGATTGGGATCCTTCTCCGAAATCCACCGCTGAAACGCTGCGGCGGACCGGTAGGCGGCGCGAGGGTCCGCGTTGCGCAGGTCGGGCCACGGCACCGGTGCGCCGACCGCCGAGACGTGGGTGCTCAGATCACTGAAGAGGGCCTCCATTGCTTCGTCGGTCCCGGGAGCGGTGGAGGGCAGAACCAAAGGTGTGCGGGGGCGTGCTTCACCACGTTCTGACGAATCTTGTTGGCTGGTGCTGTCGTCACCAGATGGGCTGCGGGAGCTTTCATCGCCGCCCAACGGTTGAGCGGCGGCGGCCTGGTCGGGGTCATCGGACGCCCGGGCAAAGCCGGAGGTTGACGAGCAACCGGCGACCAACAGGCCGGTGATCAGGGCCGTGATCAGCGCGGTGATCGCCATGAGCCTGCGGGCCCGTCCCAACGCGGCGATGCGATGCAGCCGGGGCGTTGGATCAGTCACATGATGAGGCTAATGCGGGTGGCGTTGGCACCGGCCGCGGAATTTGTTGCGGCGCCGTCAGATCAACATCACCACCGCCAACGTCATCAGCGCCGCGCCGACCGCAGCAATCAACAGGAAAAGCAACGCCTCCCGCGGCCGGTTCGGCGCCGGCTGGTGCGGGGATGGAGAGCGGACCGAAGGGCCGGCATCGGCGCCGGAGTTTTGCTGGTGGGCCCGCCACCTGACCGTCAGCGCTTCGGCCGGTTCGAGAAGAGCGCGGCTACCCGCGCGAAGTTGGGGGTTGACCTGTGACGAACTTTCATGCATATTCATAACAATACATGAAAGGGAACGAAACTCCTTCGGTTCCTTCACGATGAAAGGGAAGTTCATGACCAGTCTTCTTGGCGCCGATCTTGGCAGCCTGACCGACCTCTCGGCTCAGCTACAGAGCACGACCTCTGGAATTGGCGAGGTGCAGGCATCAAGCGATGGCGTCGCCCAGCGGGTGGTCGATGAGATGCGAGCGGCCTTTGCCGCCGCTCTCTCCGGCATCAGCAGCGATATGGCCGCGCTCGAATCCACGGTCGGTCAGGCTCGCAGCCAAACCGCGCAGACCCAGTGGACGGGAAGCAACCGCCACGAATTTGAACGGGCCACCGGCGAATTTGGTGCGGCGATGCAAAGCATCAGCGCGGCCACCGACGCGGCCTATGTGGATTTCAACGCGGCCATGGAACAGATAGCGGCCACCATCAATGAGTATCAGGCCATGCTCCGCACCAGCCTTGGCCAGGCCCAGGATTCGACCACCAGCATGAATCAGGCCGTGGTCAATCAGCGTGAGGTGCTTGACCAGGTCATGAACACCGGCCTGACCGTCGGCTGAGATGCCCACTGCGGTTGACTATGCAAATTCGGCCCACCGCTTCGCAGTTCTTGCGGAGCAGATCGCCCACCTTGGAGACCCCGTCCGCCCGCAGCTCCCGGCGGTGCAGGGCGGGGTGCTCCGCCAGCAACTTGGCGTGCTGGTGAATCGGTTGGAGAGTGAACCGCGCCGCTGGGCTCACGAGCTGGACGCACTGAGTTTCACCTGCCGGGAACGCCAGGTGGTGATCGAGGAACTGGAGGCCGCATGGCGCGCCTGGTGGCGCCACGAGGCCGATCACCATCAGCGCTTGACGCAGTGGAGCATCGAGTTCCAGCAATGGACAGCCACCAACGGCCTCAGCGGCTGGCCCGGGCCGGAACCGATTCTGCATCTGGGATTGAAGCCCGCAGCCGCACCCGCCTGGGCCGATCTGCGCCCATGACTGCGCTGACGGTTCGGGTGGCGGTGGCCCGTACGGGTGCTCCGGTGGACACGGTGATTCAGACGAGTGAGAACGCGTCAACGGTTGCCCAGGTGGCGGCCGCGCTCGGGTTTGACACCGCTGCGCTGCATGTGAACGATGTCTGCGTCGCCGGGACCGCCAACTGGGCGGCGATGATCAACGCCGGTGCGTTGGTCACGCCGTGTGGCAGCGCAGGCATTGCAGGCCACCAGAAGAACGGCGCATCGGAACCCACCTGCCAGCCGCCCCCGGAGACGGGGGCATCGTGGGTTCTGGTGCACCGGGCCGGGTTGGGAGCGGGGGCCGCCCAACCGCTCCCTCCCGGCCGTCACCACCTTCATGCCCATGACGATTCGACATCCGGGGAGGCGTCGGCGCCACCCACCAGCGGCGGGGAAGCCATAGCGCCGCTGCTCGCACTCGACGTCACCGAAGAACAGGTGGTGGTCACTTATACGCATCGGGTTGTCCCAGAGTCGACCGTGGTTTCGGCAGCGACGTCGGCCGACCGGGAGGGTCCGTCACTCCTGATCGATATGGGGCTTGGCATCCTGTCACTGCAACCTGCCGCCTCGCTACCCGACATCGCCGAGCCGGTGGCCGGGACCGGGAACAGAGGTGGCCAAGTCGCGGTGCATCGGGCGCCGCGCATTGACGGGGCCCCGCCGGTCCCTGCCGACAATCAGGACAAGGGAGCCAACCCGATGTCGGGCCCGGTTGGCGACCGGCCGAAGATGTCGTGGGTGATGTTTCTTGTGCCGCTACCCATCGGGATCCTGATGGCGGTCCTGTTCTCGCCCTACTACGCCCTCTTCACCGCATTGGGCCCGCTATCAGCGGCGGGTCGATGGCTGGAGGCCACCATCCGGTGGCGGCGGGCAACCCGGGAATCGGACGCGGCCAATGACACGCAGACTTTGGAGCAGGCGGCCGCTCGGCAAGTGTGGGAGAACGAACATGCGCGCTGGCTCGGGCTCCGCTTCCCGGGCGCCGCTGTCCTCATGCGTCGATGTGCAACCCGTGATTCACGGCTGTGGCAGATCCGGCCCGATCATCCGGACTTTCTGACCGTCAGCCCCGGTCTGGCGGCGACGGGTCACCATTGTGGGCTTCCACTGGGCGTTCCTTTGGTCAACGGGGCCGTGGTGGCAGTGATTGGCCCCCAACCCGCACGCAATGCCGTCGCCCGCCAGATGCTGTTGCAGTTGGCAACCGACAGCGGACCCGCCGATGTCGGCTTCCAGCTCTATCCCAACGCTCGAGATGGCGGTCCGGCCTCGAAAACAGGTGACTGGCGGTTTCTCAGTTGGCTCCCGCATGCGGTTCAGGTTGGGGGAGCCAGCCCCGCAGAGGCGGTGGGGCCACCGGTATCGGTGGTCCTGGTGGACGGGGCTCAGCAGGCGACCACGAGTTTTCCAGGATTGGCTGGGGCCCTTGCGGAGCCGCCGCCCACCACCGCATGGATTGTTCTCGGTTCCTCGACCCGGGACCTGCCCACCTCGGTCACCCACATCATTCAACTCGACCAGGACGGGCAGCTCACGACCGTGGCGTCGGGTGCAATGGAGGTCCTTCGAGCCGAGGGCGTGAGCGTTGCCACCGCTGATTGTTGGGCGCGAAAGCTGGCGCCTCTGGTTGACCCTCTGGCCGCATCGGTGGACCTCGACCGGGCGATCGAGTCAGTTGTTCCGCTTGGCCAACTGCTGGATCTTCGTGCGGGTGCAATCGGGCATCGATGGTCGGCGGCCGGAAGGGGGGACCTTCGGTGTCCGCTGGGGCTCACCGCCTCGGGCCCCCTGGTCGTCGACCTGGTGGCGGACGGCCCTCATGGGCTGGTGGCCGGCACAACCGGATCGGGCAAGAGCGAGTTGTTGCGGTCGCTGATCGTTGGACTGGCAGCCAGCTATCGGCCCGACTTTCTGCAGTTCCTTCTGATCGATTTCAAAGGCGGCGGGGCCTTTGATGCCTGCACCGAGTTGCCCCATGTCAGTTCGGTGCTTACTGACCTCGACGCGGGTTTGGCGCAGCGGGCGTTGACTGGACTGCGGGCCGAAGTGCAGCGACGAGAGCTGGTCCTGCGGTCCCAGGACGTCAGCGACATCGTCGCTCTGCCAACCGGGGTCATGCTGCCCCGACTTGTCATGGTGGTCGACGAGTTTGCAACCCTGGCTGCGGAGCTTCCAAACTTTGTGGACTCGTTGGTCGATGTTGCCCAGCGCGGGCGAAGTCTCGGCATCCATCTGGTGCTGGCCACCCAACGACCAAGCGGCGTGGTGGATCACAAAATCCGCGCCAACACTGCGCTTCGTGTGGCATTGCGGGTGCAGAGTCCGCCGGATTCGGTGGATGTCCTTGGTAGTCCAGAGGCGGCCGAGATTCCCGGAAGTCGACCGGGCCGGGCGTGGATAACGGGTGCCCAAACGCCGCTGACCGAGTTCCAGGCGGCGTCGGTCAGCCACGCTCCACCGGAATCGATTGGCGTCGTGGTCCGCCATGGTCCAACAGCCACCGATCCGCAATGGTTTCCGGCCGGCCGGCGCGGCCACGCCGAAGAGGACAATCTGGGACCGCAACCGGACGGTCCTGGCCAGCCGGTCGGCGCCCAAAACCGGCCGCTGGTGACCGTTGTGGGTGCGGTCGCAGCGGCCCGCGACGACCATGGGTTCGCGGTTCCGGGCCCGGTCTTTCTTGAGCCGTTACCCAGCGAGCTCACGCCAACGAGGTTGTCCACCTTGGGCGACTCCACGATGGGTGACTCCACAATGGGCGACTCCACGATGGGTGACTCCACCTTCGGTGACACTGGGACGGCGCTCAGCATCGATGACGTCGTGGTGGGAGTTGTCGATCTGCCGGCCGAGCGAGCCCAGCGCCGCTGGGGCTGGCCAATGGCCACCGGTTCGCTGCTGGGGGTGGGGGTTCGAGCCGGCGATACCGGCGGCCTCATTCGGGCGATCGCCTGGGACTATTGCCGCACGTTCGCATCGACCGAGCGTCACCTGTGGTTGATCGATGGCGGAGCCGTCGACTTGGGACTTTCGGGACTGGCTCACTGCGGAGCGGTCGTCACCGGCAGCGACGTGGACCGCGTCGACCGGTTGCTGCGGTTGTTGGAACAGCCATCACCGTCAGACGCTGGCCCTCGGCACCGCCTGCTGCTGATCGAACAGCTGGACGCGCTCCAAGCGGCGTGGTTGAGCGCCGGCCGCGCCGACCTTGAGGAGCGGGTGCACCGCCTCATCACCAACGGAACCAATGCGGGCGTGACCGTCGCGGTCACCGCCCGGTCGGAGCGGACCGTGCCGCTGCGAATCGCCTCCCACATTCCCAACCGGCTGGTCTTTCAGCTGGCCGACCACCAGAACCTCGCAATGTTCGGTCTGCGTCCCGCCGACGTGCCGCCGCTGCCGGCCGAGCGGGCCATTGACCCGAGCACCGGCCACCAGGTGCAGATTGTGCACGTGCCAGCGGGCCCGGTCCGCTCCCCGTGGACGGTTCCCGATGACCCAACGTGTCGCGCCGCCGCGGTGCCGGACACTCCCACCGAGGTCGATGTTCATGACCTGGAACCCGCCGCCTTTTCATCCCGGCGGCTGACAGTCCCGCTTGGCGTGCGCCGCGACTCGTTGGAGCCGTGCGAACTGGAGCTTGGGCCGGGTGAGCACGGGTTGCTGGTCGGCACGTCGGCTGCGGCGATCCGTGAGCTCATAGCGTTGCAGTGTGAGCGGGGCCGGGTTCCGGTGATTGCGGTCAGCCCCCTTACCGACCTTGACCAGCTTGCCGGCGTGACTGCCCCGTCGGTGCTGCTGGTTGCCACCGAAGAACGCCTGACTGCGGAGGTGCAGAAGCGGCTTGGTGAATTGGCGGACACGCCAGGCGTGAACATCATTGCCAGCGCGCGGGTGGACGACGCGTTGCAGTTTGGATCCTGGATTCAGTCGTTGCGGCGCTCGCGGTGTGGCGTACTTGTTGGTGACGACCCGCGGCTCGGAGATGTCCTCCGCGTCAACACGGTTCGGTCGTCCTCCGCCGCCTTCACTGATGTGGCCGAGCCAACCTGGCTTGTCAATCGTGGCGCGACCACAGCGGTGTTGGTGGCGACCGCGAGCGCAACTCGTTGAGCTCCGGTCCACTACGGTCTCGCCATGCGCGCAGTTGTGATCACCTCCCCCGGTGGCCCCGAGGTCCTCGAGATCCGTGAGTTGCCCGACCCGGTTCCGGGCCCGGACGAGTTGCTGGTCAACGTGGCGGCCACCGCCCTCAATCGAGCCGATCTGCTCCAGCGAATGGGGCTCTACGGCGGACCCCACGTGGACAACGTGGTGCCCGGCCTTGAGTTCGGCGGGACCGTGGCCGACATGGGCCAACGGGTCACCGGGTGGTCCATTGGGGATCCGGTCATGGGCATCGTCGCCGGGGGTAGCTACGCAGAAAAGTTGGTGATCCACCACCGTCAGGCCATCAGGACCCCCCATGGCATGAGCCCGGAGATCGCGGCCGCCATCCCGGAGTCTTTCATGACCGCGTTCGATGCGCTTGTGGTGCAGAGCGGGCTTGCACCCGGTGGCCGAGCGCTGGTTCATGCCGGCGCGTCGGGCCTTGGCACCGCTGCAATCCAACTGGTGAAAGCCCGAGGTGGCTCCATAGCGGTGACGTGCTCAACCGGAAAGGTCGAGCGGTGTCGGGACCTGGGCGCGGACATGGTGGTTGACTACACCACCCAGGACTTCGGACCAGCGGTCAAGGAGTGGGCTCCGGGCGGCGTGGACGTGGTGCTCGACGTTATTGGCGCCGAGTACTTCGAGCGCAACCTTGCGGCGTTGCGTACTGGCGGGACCCTGATTCAGGTGGGTGTGATGGGAACCCCCAAGACCGAGCTGAACCTGTTGTCACTCCTGCCAAAACGGGCCCGTATTATCGGAACCGTGCTCCGAGCTCGGCCGCTGGAGGAGAAAATTCAGCTGGCGCAGCAGTTCAAGCGGGAAGTCCTTCCCGCCTTTGATGCCGGTATTGTGCAGCCAATCATTTCGTCAACCGTCACGCTGAGTGATATTGTCACCGCACATCGCATGATGGCGGCGAATGAGAACATTGGCAAAATTTGCGTGGGCATGGATGAATAGCCAGAAATTTTTCGGGTTCGTCGCCGTGATGGTTGCGTGCAGTCCCAAATGGAGATGTCTTGTCCGAATCAGATGAAATTGCTTGGTTGAACACCGACGAGGCCGCCCGCCGCCTTGGCATTACGACGCGCACGCTCTACCGCTTTATCGACAAAGGACGCATCCCGGCCTATCGCTTCGGGCGAGTGTTCCGTCTCAAGCAGGTGGATGTGGACGTTTTCATCGACGAATGCCGGGTCGAACCGGGCACGCTCAGTCACCTGTATCCCGACAGCTCCTCCGACAGCGGATCTGAAGACTGACCCCGCAATCCCAACCCGTGAAGGCGTCAGAGGCTCTAGGCTTGAGCCGGTCGTGACATCGTTGGAACCAGTAAAGCTCACCGTCCCGGGCAACCACCTCATGCCGGCGTTGCTCGGCGAGGCGGACCGCAATCTTCGTCAAATCGAAGACCAGTTCCCCAATACGGACATTTTCGTGCGGGGCAACCACATCACCGTGTCAGGTCCGGAAGTCGAAACGGTGGGCCGTCTCTTTGAAGAGATGATCTCGATGCTCGAAAGTGGGCACTCGCTGGACGAGCGCAGCATCGGACGATCCATTGACATGGTGGAAGCCGATGAGCGGCCGAGCGAAGTCCTCACCATGGAAGTCATGCGGTCCCCACGCGGCGGCCAGATTCGTCCAAAGTCGGCAGGCCAGAAACGCTACGTCGAAGCGATCCGACGCAACGTGGTCACCTTCGGCATCGGCCCCGCTGGTACCGGCAAGAGCTGGTTGGCGGTCGCCATGGCGGTCCAGGCGTTCCAAAACAAAGAAGTCGAGCGCATCATTTTGACCCGGCCGGCGGTGGAAGCCGGCGAACGGCTGGGTTTCCTTCCCGGCGACCTGATGGCCAAGATCGATCCCTACCTGCGGCCCCTGTATGACGCGCTCTACGAAATGCTCGACTTCGAAGGGGTCGCCCGACTCCAGGAAAGCGGCGCCATCGAAGTGGCACCGCTGGCCTTCATGCGAGGTCGAACGCTCAACAACAGTTTCATCATCCTCGACGAAGCCCAGAACACCACGCCGGAACAGATGAAGATGTTCCTCACCCGCATTGGCTTCGGTTCCCGGGTGGTCGTCACCGGCGACGTCACCCAGGTTGACCTGGCTGGTGGCCGATCGGGCCTCGCTCGTATTGAACGCATCCTCACCGGAATCAACGGAATGGAATTCATCCATCTGGATGCCCGTGACGTGGTGCGCCACAGCATTGTCCAGGCCATCGTCACTGCGTATGAACAAGCTGATGCTGACGCCGGTTAATCGTGGCCGGTGGATGGCCCGATGGTGGCTGAATCAGGGGGTGGGTTGCTGATGGGGCAACCTCCCGAAGCAGGATCGCTCAGCGTGGTTGTTGAAAATCGTCAGCAGGATCTGACGGTGGACGCCGACCGATGGTCCACCCTGCTGGTGCTCGCGCTCCAACATGAAGGCGTCACGATGCCGGCCGAAGTGGGGCTGGCCTTCATTGACGCCGACGAAATGACCATGCTCAACACGCAGCACATGGACGGAGTCGGTCCCACCGACGTGTTGTCCTTTCCCGTGGACGGCTTGGACCACAGGGAACTGGCCTCGGTCGCCAAAGGGACTGGCATTGGCGAAGCGCCGGTGATGGTGGGAGATGTTGTGGTGGCACCGGTCGTTGCGGCCAAAGTGGTGGGCCCAACCCGCACACTCGAAGATGAGCTGGCCCTGCTGATTGTTCACGGTGCCCTGCATCTGATTGGTCACGATCACTTCGATGAGAACGAGCGAGAGCTCATGCAGTCTCGCGAGCAGGACCTGCTGGACCTCTTCTACCGGTCAACGCCATGACCTCGCTGGAACTTGTGTCGCTGTTTCTGGTCCCGCTGCTGGCGCTGGCCGGCTTCGGTTTGTCGATGATCGATGCCGCCTACACCCGTGTTGGTCCGGCCCGAGCAGAAGCGCTCGGCGACGACGAGTCAGACAACGTCACCGGACTGGTCGACAACCGAGTCGCTTCCCTGGCTCCGGTCTGGCTCAGCCTCACTTTCGTCCTGGTCATCATCGTCAGCCTGGTGGCGTTGATCGCCGATCGCCGATGGGGTTCGTGGGGCGTGGTGATTGCCATTGCGATTGTCGCCCCAATCCTGTTTGCTGGGCTCTGGTTGGTGCCCCGTGCCCGGGCGTTCGGCAGTCTCGATACCACCGTTCTTCGGTCCGCATCGGTCGTACGAAGAATGAACGCCTTCGCCCCGCTGTCGCTCATTACGGCGCCCGTCGTTGCGCTGTTGAGTCGTCGGCGAGCAGGCGAGTCCGATCCTCCAACCCCAACGCCGGTATCCGAAGGCGAGTTGTTGGCCTTTGCCGGACAGGCCCGAGAAGACGCGGCCATCGAACTGGAGGAACAGCACCTGATCGAGTTGGTCATCGAGTTTGGCGATACTCGAGTCAGTGACGTGATGGTCCCCCGCCCCGACATGATCACGCTTCGTCACGATCAATCGGTCGAGGACGGATTGCAGTCGGTGGTCGCCCACGGTTTCAGTCGCTTTCCGGTGATCGGTGAGCATGACGAGTCGAGTCAGGGCATCGACCACATCATTGGCATCGTTCACGCCAAAGACATGGTGGCTGCGCAGCTGCAGGGTCGCGGCCACCTACCGGTTACCGGGCTGATGCGCGGACTCACCCATGTGCCACAGATGAAACACATATCGAAACTCCAGCGTGAAATGCAGGACGCCAAGTTCCACATGGCGGTTGTGGTCGATGAATACGGCGGCACCGCCGGGGTCGTGACGCTCGAAGACATCATCGAAGAGCTGGTCGGCGAGATTGTGGACGAGTTTGATGTGGAAGAACCAATGATCGAGCTCCTGGCCGACGGCGGCGCCCGGGTGAACGGCAAAGTGTCGCTCACTCATGTGGACGACATGTTGGGCGAGAGGATTCACCAAAGCGAGTCCGATGGCGAATACAGCACCGTTGGCGGACTGATCTTCAGCACCCTGGGCCATGTCCCGAATATGGGTGAGGTCGTGGAGTTGGACGACTACCGACTGCTGGTGGAACGGGTGCGCGGCAGTCGCATCGCTCGCGTCCACCTGAGCCGCACCGATGGGGTGCGCATTGGCCTGCGGGAGCGATCAAGTTGAACGACCACGAGACCGATGAACCGGCTGAGCAGGAACCCGCGCCCGCTCCGCTGGGACCGGCTGATGGATATCGATCGGGGTTCGTGTCGCTGCTGGGTCGACCCAACGCGGGCAAGTCCACGCTGCTCAATCGGATCTGTGGTCAGAAGGTGGCCATTGTGTCCGACAAACCCCAGACCACCCGGGTGCAGATGCGTGGCGTGTGGCATGGCCCCGACGTACAAATCGTGTTTGTGGACACCCCCGGCATTCACAAGCCCGTGAGTGCGCTGGGGGAGCGGCTCAACAGCAACGCCACCTCCGCTATCGGTGACGTGGATGTCTGCTGTTTGATGATCGACGCCACCAAGCCCTTTGGCACCGGCGACCAGTTCGTGGCGGACAAGCTGCCCAAAGATGCGGTCGTCATTGTCAACAAGGTTGACATCGCAAAGAAGGACGCCGTGATCAAGCAGTTGGTGGCGACCTCGGAGCTCGACTTTGCCGAGTACTTCCCGATCTCGGCCAAAGACGGCGACGGGGTAGATGGGCTGATGGACTATCTGGTCAGCCGCATGCCGGAGGGGCCCCGCTACTTCCCTGATGACATGGTCACCGACACTCCGGATGTGGTCCATGTGGCTGAGCTGGTTCGAGAGCAATTGTTCCGCGCCACCCGAGAAGAGCTGCCCTACTCGATTGCCACCCACATCACCGAGTGGGACTGGCCCCACATCCGGTGTGAGATCGTGGTCGAGCGCGATTCACAGAAGGGCATGGTGATCGGCAAAGGCGGATCATTGCTCAAGCAGGTGGGAATTGCGGTGCGCAAACAACTGCCCGACGAGGTCTACCTCGAACTGCATGTCACCGTGGACAAAGCCTGGCAGCGACGCCCCAACCGCATCGAACTCCTGGGTTACTGACACGAGCGTTCGGCTCAGGCTCCCGGCAGCTCTTTCGTCATGCTCAAGAGCATCACGTGGGGATGGCTTTCGAGCGGGAAACGGGCGGCGACCGTGTAGCCCAGCCGCTGGTACAGCTTCTGGTTGAAGGTTGCCAGCTCGCCGACGATCAGCTGAATGATCGATTCGCCGCTCGCTTTGACATGCGCCTCGGCCGTCGTCATGAGTTTGGTTGCCAAGCCGGCTCGTCGACGATCAGGGGCCACCATGAGCCGTTCCACATCAGGTCCACCCGGCCGATATGAGCGCAACGAAACAGCTCCCACCAGCCGTTGGGCTTCGGTTCCCACCAGCGTGAAGGACCAAGCCAGTCGGGCTTCGGTGTCGGCGAGGGTTTCGGTCAGGGACGGAACGTTGGCGGTTCCATACACCCAGGCCTCATCCACAAACGCGGCACGTTGGAGGGTGAAGATCTCGCCGGTGTCGGCGGGGACGGCGGATCGAATGAGCATCGCACCGATTGTGACAGGCCCTGATCAGGCTCGGTCGCGAATTTCCTGCAGACGCTGGATGGCGACCTGCGGGTCCCCGGTCCGACTGAACGGCGGAAGCGCATTGACAAAGTCCCAGCGGTAGCTCTTCTTGGTTGCCATGCGCCCGTCGAGAACCGCCACCACTCCTTCATCGCTGGAGGTGCGTATGAGCCGGCCTGCGCCCTGGGCCAGCAGGGTGGTGGCTCGAGCCAGGTCGACATCGCGGAACGCGGTGCGTCCGGCGTGCTCTCGGCGGGCGGTGAGCAGCGGATCATCGGGGCGCGGAAATGGGAGCCGGTCGATGGTGACCAGAGACAGGGCCTGGCCCGGAATGTCGATGCCCTGCCAGAAACCCATGGTCGCCAGCAGAATGGACTCAGGGTCCTCGATGAATTCTTCGACCAACGCGTTCTTGGGCAGGTCGCGTTGGGTGAGCACCGGCCATGGCATGCGCGGAATGAGGTACTCGGCGGCGGTGTCCATCATCCGCCAGCTGGTGAACAGGCTCAGTGTGCGGCCGCCGGCCGCGATCATGAGTTCTTCAAGATGCGGAAGGACCTGTTCCTCATATTGGGGTGAGCGGGGCTCGGGCAGCTGCGACGCGCAGTAGAGCAGGCCCTGCTTCGGATAGTCGAACGGGCTTTCAACGTCCAGCCGCTGATGGTTGTCTTCGGGCAGGCCGAGGGTCTGGGGCAGGGTGGGGGACAGGGTGGCGCTGGTGAGGATGGCGGTGACGCCATCCCAGAGTCCGGGCCGAAGCACTTCGCCCACGTCCAAGGGTGCTATCCGCAGCGTTGCGAAGTTGAAGTTCTCCTCAACCCACACCACGAGATCGGAGGTGTAGGCGCCGCCGCTGGTCTCGGCGGCGATCAGGTCCGAGAGCAGCGCGTTGGCGGCCTGGACCGCCCGATCCCGGCGGGCATCCGCGTCGGCGTCCTTGCCTTTGGGGACCTTGCGAAGCTTGGCCATTGCCTGGTCCACGCGGCCCCGGCCCAGCACAATGGCGTCGATGAGGTCAGGCTCCTGGGCGATGTTGATCAACTGCCCGGTCAGCGGATTGAGGGCGTCGCTCAGCAGCGCGCCGGCATCCTCAAGGTCGTCGATGGTGGACTTGTCTTCGAGGATGGCGTTGACCGTCCGGGCAAAGGCGTTGAAGCGACCACCGGTGAGGCTCCATCCGCACGTGGAAGTGATCACGTCCTCAAGCTGATGGGCTTCGTCAATCACCAGCACGTCGAAGTCGGGCAGTACGGCGTGCTCGGTGATGATGTCAACGCCCAGGAGATGGGTGTTGACCACGACGATGTCGGCCGCCGCGGCGTCTTCCCGAGCGGCTTCGGCCAGGCAATTGTTGCCGCTGGGACACGTGCTGCGGCCCGGGCACTCACGGCTGGTGACGCTGACCGCAGACCAGGCCGCCGGCGACGGTTCGAAGTCGAGTTCGGCCCGGTCTCCGGATGTGGTGGTGTCCGCCCACACAACCAGCCGGTCGATTTCTTCGGCCAGCGACGTTGACTTCTTCTTGCTGGTGCTCCCGCCGGTGGCGGTCTCCAGCGCCAGCTGGGGCTGGTTGGCGGCCTCGTTGACGCGTTGGCGACATGCGTAGTTGTTGCGACCTTTGAGGATCGCCCAGGTGAAGTCGGCATCGGAGGTCTGTTCGATGTGGGGCAGCTCCTTTTCGGCCAGCTGGTCCTGGAGCGCTTTGGTGGCGGTGGCAATCAGGCAGCGTTGGCCGCTGGCCACCAGCGGCGCCAGGTAGGCCAGTGACTTGCCGGTCCCGGTTCCCGCGGCCACGACCAGATGCTCCTCGGCGGTGATGGCGTTGGCGACCGCTTTGGCCATGTCAACCTGGCCGTCACGGACTTCGCCACCGTTGGGAAGCGCGGCAGTGGCGCGGGCGAGGATCGCCAGCGACCGCTCAGCGAGGGTCATGGACGGCGAGGGTCATGGACGGCGAGGGTCACGGAAAGCGAGGGTCACGGAAAGCGAGGGTCATGGAAAGCGAGGTTCACGGGAGCGGGATCAGACACGATGATCCGGCCAGCGTAGGTGCCAGGCAGTGGTCGGAGGGGTGAGGCCACGGCGGAAAGTTCTGTGATTGGGGTGCGGTGCCGCGGTGGGGGGATGCGCAGCCGCTACAAATAGGAGGTGCCGAGTTACCGTGCCGCGCTCGATGCGCTTGACCCCACCCGCATTCCCGTCCATATCGGCTGTGTCATGGATGGCAACGGCCGGTGGGCGCAGGAACAGGGCCTGGACCGAACCGACGGTCACACTGCGGGCGAAGCGTCGCTCTTTGATGTGGTGCACGGGAGTATCGAAGCAGGCGTCAAGTGGTTGACCGTGTACGCCTTCTCCACCGAGAATTGGCGGCGGCCTGCCGATGAGGTCAAGTTCCTGGTCGACTTCAACCGCGATGTTCTGTACCGCCGCCGAGACGAGCTGCACGATCTTGACGTGCGGGTGCGCTTTGCTGGCCGGCGGGATTGGCGGGTGCCCAAGCGACTCATCAACGAAATGGACGAATCCATTGCGCTGACGCGTCGGAACAAGACACTCACGCTGACCATTGCCTTCAACTACGGCGGTCGGGCAGAAATTGTGGACGCCGTTCGCCGGCTGGTGGCCGACGGCGTCAAGCCCAACAAGATCAATGAAGCGGCGATCGCCAAGCGCATGTATGACCCGGAGATGCCGGACCCTGAACTCATCGTTCGGTCCTCGGGGGAATCGCGCATTTCCAACTTCCTGCTGTGGGAGCTGGCGTACAGCGAGCTGGTGTTCACCGACACGCTCTGGCCCGACTATCGCCGTGAACATCTGTGGGGCGCCATCGAGGAGTACCAGAAGCGTCAGCGCCGCTTTGGCGGGGTCTGAATGAGCGGCCGGACCGATGCCAGCGGTTCTCGGTCCTACCGGGAAACCGCCATCGTTCTGCGTACCTACAAACTGGGCGAAGCGGACCGGATCATCGTGATGATGACCGAAGGCCACGGCAAGGTCCGAGCCGTTGCCAAAGGCGTCCGCAAGACCAGGAGCAAGTTTGGCTCCCGGCTGGAACCGGCCAGTCATGTCACCGTGCAGCTCTACGCCGGCAAGGGCGACCTGGACACCGTTACCCAGGCCGATTCGTTTGAGAACCTGATGGCGTTGCGCGAAGACCTCGACAAGCTCACGATTGCTGCGTCGATGCTGGAGGCGGTGGAGTACATCACGCCGGACCGGGAGCCAAACGCCGGCATCTACAAGATGCTGGCCGGGGCGCTCCGCACGCTGGCGGCGGACAACCCGCCGCTGGTCCAGGCCGGCTTCTTCCTGAAGCTGTTGGCGCACGAAGGCTTTCAGCCGTCACTCAACGTCTGCGTGGGTTGCCGCGGGGAACAGAACTTCGTCACGTGGGATTTTGACGACGGCGGGGTCCGCTGCGAGGACTGCCGGCGAGGCCGACCGGTGTCAGCCGATGCACTGGACATGATGCGGCTCATCCTTGGCGGTCATCTGCACGTGGCATTGCAGCTGCCCTCCTCGCCGGCCGCCACCGAGACAACGGCGCTGGCCATCAGTGCGGTGGAACATCACGTTGAGCGTGGTCTGCGGTCAGTGGGGGTCATGGACCGCTGAGATCATTTCGACAGGGGTAGCCATTCGTCGCTGGCCGCGTTCCACCAGAGACGCCGGTCGGGATCTTCATAGATGTAGTAGCCGGCGCCTTCGTCCCAGCGGACGCCGGCCGGCATGTCGATTTCGTGGGGCCGTTCATGCGGCCCCGGCTCCGGCTCCGGCTCCGGCGCACCTGTGGCCGCGTCCGCCGCGGTTGGCGGTGGCATGGTTTGCCCCACTGCGTCGGTGGCGCGGGGTGGCGGGGGTTGAGAATTGGGATCAGGAAGGGCCACCGGCCACGCCCGGACCGGATTCATGGCGTCAGGTGCCGGTAGTGCGGCCCCCACTGCACCCTTGTGGACCACGAACGTGTTGGCCAGCCGGTCGCCCAGGCGTTGACGGCCCGGGGCATTGGCGGCAAAGAGAATGCCCATCATCATCGGTGTCACCCAGGGAAAGCTCTCAAGCAGTCCAATGGTCCAACGGGTCAACGACCGTGCCACACCGGCATGGGCGCCGTCGGCAGTGACCACCCGCAGACCCATGATCCACTTTCCGGGGCTGGCGCCGGTGACTCCTTCAATCAGGCCCCACAGCAGCCAGAGAATGGGCGCAACGGCCAGTGTCACCCAACCCCGGTGGTCGATGGTCATGGCCCCCGTCGGCTGGGGCAGGCACAAGCCGGTGGTACGGGCGTCGCATATCGATTCGGCATCGATCAGCTGGGTGGTCTCGGTGAACCCGAAACGAAGCCCCGACCCCAGCAAAACCAGCGCCAGAATTGCGAAGTCGATAAGGAATGCTGGCATGCGCCGGTTCATCACATCGGTCGGGTCCACGGAGTGACGATACAAGCGAACAACTGGGGGACAGGGCGATAGCCTGCGGGCCTTATGGCAGTTGACCAGGAAACACTCTTTGACAATGTGGTGAACCTCGCCAAGCGGCGCGGGTTCGTCTTTCAATCGGCCGAGATCTACGGCGGATTCCGGTCAACCTACGACTATGGACCCATTGGCGTTCTGCTGCTCCGTAACGTCAAAGATGCATGGTGGCGATCGATGGTGCAGCTGCGCCATGATGTGGTTGGCCTTGACGCTTCGATCCTGTCGCCCCCCGCGGTCTGGGAGGCCTCCGGTCACCTGAGCAACTTCTCCGATCCGCTGGTGGACTGCAAGAGCTGCGGTTCGCGGCACCGCGAAGACCAGCTTGAAGATCCAACCACCTGCCCCAACTGCGAGGCCGTGGGCGAATTCACCGAAGCCCGCGAGTTCAACCTGATGTTCAAGACCCAGGCTGGCCCGGTTGCGGACTCCGGCGCCGACGTGTTTCTCCGCCCCGAAACCGCGCAGGGCATGTTCATCAACTTCATGAACGTGCTGAACACCAGCCGCAAGAAGCCGCCGTTCGGTATTGCCCAGATCGGTAAGTCGTTCCGCAACGAGATCACGCCGGGACAGTTCATCTTTCGTACCCGGGAGTTTGAGCAGATGGAGATGGAGTTCTTCGTCCCGCCCGCCGAGTCAGACGAGTGGTACGAGTACTGGTGCAAGGAGCGGTACAACTGGTACCTCGACCTTGGCATTCCCGAAGATCAGTTGCGGCTCCGGCCCCATGACGCCGACGAGTTGAGCCACTACTCGAGCGGGACATCAGACGTTGAGTACCTGTACCCCTGGGGTTGGGGTGAGCTTGAGGGTGTTGCCAACCGTGGCGACTACGACCTGACTCAGCACAAGGAGCACTCGGGGGCCCGCATCGAATATTTCGACCAGCAGGCCAACGAGAAGTACATCCCCCATGTGATTGAACCGGCGGCCGGGGCCACCCGGGCCATGATGGCGTTTCTCCTGGCGGCCTATGACGAGGACGTGGTCAACGATGAGACCCGGACCGTGTTGCGACTCGATCCGCGCCTGGCGCCCTACAAAATCGCGGTGCTGCCGCTGTCCAAGAAAGATGAGCTGATAGCGCCTTCGGAAGAAGTACTGGCGCTGCTGCAGCCCACGTACATGGTGGACTACGACATCACCCAGGCCATCGGCAAGCGCTACCGCCGCCAGGACGAGATTGGCACGCCGCTGTGCGTGACCATCGACTTCGACACCCTTGATGATCAGGCGGTCACGGTACGAGACCGGGACTCGATGAAACAGGATCGGGTACCCATCACCGGACTTGTCGAGCACATTCAGGCCAAACTCGGCTTCTGAAGCCACTGCGGTCTGGGAGCACCAGAACCGGTCCTCATTTTCGGCCGGATCCGGCGAGCGAGGTCACGCTAGTGTCGGTCGGGATGGGTGAGAACTGTGGGAATTGAGAACGACGATGTTCGTCGCGTTCGTGATTCGACCGACATGGTCAAGCTGATCTCCCAACATCTGCAGCTGCGCAAAGTCGGGCGTCGGTGGACGGGTCTGTGCCCGTTCCACAACGAGAAGTCGCCCTCGTTCTCGGTCAACGCCGAAGAGGGTTTGTACTACTGCTTCGGTTGTCAGAAGTCCGGTGATGCCATCACCTTCGTTCGTGAAATCGAACATCTTGACTTCGTGGGCGCGGTCGAATATTTGGCTGGTAAAGCCGGCGTCCAGCTGCGATACACCTCCAACAATGAAGGCAAAGATCGCCGTCGCCGGTCGCAGCTGACCGACACGGTGGAAGCTGCGGTCGAGTGGTATCACCAGCGCCTGCTCAAGGCGCCCGATGCCAAAGGTGCTCGGGGCTATCTTCGATCCCGCGGATTCGACGGCGACCTGGTGCGGCAGTACCGGGTGGGGTGGGCCCCCGACGACTGGGACGTGCTGGCGGCCAATCTGAAAGCGCCCCGGGATCTGTTTGTGGAAGCCGGTTTGGGCTTTGTCAACCGTCGAGGCCGACTCCAGGACCACTTCCGCGGTCGGGTGCTCTTTCCCATCTTCGACGTGAACAACGCAGCAGTCGGTTTCGGCGGTCGGATTCTGCCGCCGGACTTCGGCGGGGGAGAAGGACCCAAGTACAAGAACAGCGGCGAGTCCTCGGTCTACAACAAGAGCCGGCTGCTCTACGGGCTGAACTGGAGCAAGGACGAGATCGTTCGGGAGAAGTCCTCCATCATCTGCGAGGGCTACACCGACGTGATCGGGTTTGCCCAGGCCGGCATGAACCGGGCCGTCGCCACCTGCGGAACCGCGTTGACCGAAGACCACGTGAAGATGCTCAAACGGTTTGCGCCGAAGATCGTCCTCGCTTTCGACGCCGATGCGGCTGGTCAGAACGCGGCGGAGCGCATCTATGAGTGGGAACGCAAGTATGAGATCGACGTTGCGGTTGCCGCCCTTCCCGAAGGAGTCGACCCCGCCGACCTCGCTCGGGAAGACCCGGAAGCACTGGGGGCGGCAGTGGAGCACGCCCAACCGTTCCTCAAGTTTCGACTGGCCCGAACCCTGGCTGCGTCGGATATGGCAAGCGTTGAAGGCCGGGCCCGAGCGGCCCAGCGCGCGGTTGATGTGGTCCGTGAGCATCCGGTAGCCATGGTGCGGGACCAGTACCTGATGCAGATTGCCGACCAATGCCAGGTGTCGCCCGAACGATTGCGGGCGTTGCTTGCTGCGCCACCGGTCAACCTGCCCGAAGAACGTCCGACGCAACGTCGCGATGACGGCTGGAGCGACCGAGAACCACCGCCCGAAGCAGCCCCGGCCCGCATGGCGGACAACACCGAAACCCAGCTGCTTCGTCTGGCCGTGCATGAGCCCGAGTCGATTCCCGCCTACATCCACGGGGCCCTGTTCGCCTATCCCCAGAATCGGGCGATCTTTGAGGCGCTGGTCGAAGCCGAAGAGTTGCACCAGGCCATTGAGCAGGCTTCTGCGCACGTGGCCCCGCTGCTGAGCCAACTTGCGGTTCAGGATGAGCCTGACGGCGAGGCCGAGACGCTTATTGGTCAATTCCTCTATGACGCCGCTCGCCACGAGCTCCGTCGACTCCAGGCCGCTGGAAGAAACAGGGCGCGGCAAAGCGCGGAAGTATCAGTGTCAGAATCTGGGGGTGACACTGCGGTTCAAGGCGCAACAGATTCAGCCGATAGCAGTGTCGAAGGATCGGGTGTCACGCCGGGGAATCCATCGGCGGCGCATGGCACAGCCGATCTTGCCGCCAGCATTCGTGGGTTGCAGGCCGAGATACCTAGAGTATTGGAAGCGGCGTTCAAACTGGATGCCGCAGAGCGATTGCTGCCGTGGTTGCCCGTTGGGGCCGGCTGACCCAATGCAGCATGACCGGAAGTTCAGCGAGAAGAAATGGGGGATCAACAATGACTGATGTCGCTGTGGTTTCGCCATGGCCCGGGGTCCTTGATGTCCAGCTTGAAGTGCTGGTGGCCAGAGGCCGAAAAGGCGGACAGCTTTCATTGGATGAGTGCATGACGGCGTTGCCGTCGTTGGAACTCACCGAAGAAGTCATCGATTCGGTTCGCACCTTCTTCGCCAGCCACCAGATCATCCTCGACGAGTCCGTCGATGAGGAGATCGACACCGCCGCGGTGGCCAAAGCGATGATGGACGAGCTGATGGCCGAAGTTGATGCCATGCCCATCAGCGGCAAAGAAAAGCGCGATGCCCGACGCGAACGGCTGGAGGCGGTGGGTTGGAGTTCCAAACTCGACGGCACCGGATCCAACGACTCGGTTCGCACCTACCTCAAAGAGATCGGCCGCGTCCAGCTTCTGACTGCGGCCGAAGAAGTCTCGCTGGCCAAGCGGATTGAGATGGGCTTGGAAGTCACCGGTCGGCTGGAGGAACTGGCTGCCATGGGTGGCATGGATGAGCTCAAGTTTGCCGAGCGACGCAAACTCCAGCGCGCCGCCAAGGACGGCGTGAAAGCCAAAGATGAGCTCACCCGAGCCAACCTGCGCCTGGTGGTTTCCATCGCCAAGCGGTACGTGGGGCGGGGCATGCAGCTGCTTGACCTGGTGCAGGAGGGCAACCTTGGCCTGATGCGCGCGGTGGAGAAGTTTGACCACACCAAGGGCTTCAAGTTCTCGACCTATGCCACGTGGTGGATTCGCCAGGCCATCACCCGGTCCATCGCCGATCAGGCGCGGACCATTCGTATCCCGGTGCACATGGTGGAGACCATGAACCGGGTTCAGCGAGTCCAGCGCCAGATGCTGATGGATCTGAAGCGGGAGCCAACGATCCCGGAGTTGGCGGCCGAAGTGGATCTCACGCCCGAACGCGTGCGGGAGATTCTGCTGATTGGTCAGGACCCGGTGTCTCTTGAGGCGCCGGTGGGCGACGACAATTCGAGTCTTGGTGACTTCATTGAAGACATCCGCGCCGATAGCCCGGCCGAGATGGCGGCCAAAGGCATGCTGGGTGCGGCGGTGTTCGAAGCCCTAGATGAGCTCACCGATCGCGAGAAGCAGGTGGTCCGCATGCGCTTCGGTCTCATCGACGGTCGACCTCGAACGTTGGAAGAGGTTGGTCGCGAGTTCGGGGTGACGCGTGAGCGGATCCGCCAGATCGAAGCCAAGACATTGGCCAAGCTCCGGCACCCGCATCGAAGCAAGAAGCTGCGCGACTACCTTTCTTGACCACGGGCCGAAAACCAGCAGGTGCAGAGTTATTGCAGGTGCAGTGTTCCGGCAAGTGCAGAGTTCCGGCAGGTGCAGAGTTCTTGCAAACTGCGAAACTCTGCTGATCTGCGGTATGGCCCGTGCCAACGAGGGGGTTGGATTGACCATGATGGACCAGCCAGGTAGCGAGCCCGAACAAGACACTGACGCCGCGCCGGCTCCATTGGCGGAGCACGGACGCGTCGCGGTGTTGAAACACCATCGGGCGTCGCGGTGGATGCACTGGATCAACTTTCCGCTGCTGACGATCATGATCTGGAGTGGGATGCGGATCTACTGGGCAGACCTTCGGGATCCGTTCGCGCTGGGGGTTGGTGACTTCGACTTTGAGTTCTGGCCGGCCTGGGTCAACGAACAGCTGGGGTTTGAGCGGCGTCTGGCCCGGGGCATGGCGTTCCACTTCAGCTTCGGCTGGCTTTTTGCCATCAACGGCTTCTTCTACGTGCTCTACACCGTCGTCAGCGGCGAGTGGCGCCAGCTGGTACCGGAACGAAAGTCGGTCTCCGACGCCATCAAGGTGTTCCTGCATGACATTGGTTTGCGACGGGGTAAGCCCCTTCCCCCGCAGGCCCGGTACAACGGCGCGCAGCGTCTGACTTACACCGCCGTCATCGTGATGGGCGCCATTGCCTTGTACTCCGGCTTTGCCATCTACAAGCCCACCCAACTGGGGTTCATGACCCGCAGCCTGGGCGGCTACGAGTGGGCCAAAGGCATTCATTTCACTGTCACCATCGGCTTCATCGTGTTCTTCGTCATCCACATCCTTCAGGTGATGCGGGCGGGATTCTCCAACTTCTGGTCGATGGTCACCGGGTACGAGGTTGTCGATGCCCCGGAGGTTTCCGGCCGGTCACCGCTGATCGATGACCCGCCACACGATGGTGATGGCGAGCTCATACCTGCCCTCGTCGGGACCGCGGACGCGGGGGAGGCCGACCATGTCGAAGGGTGAAACCGAAGAGGAGCGGGCCGCCCGATACGCCGCGCTCGAGGCCGAAGCCAGGACCATGGAGGTGCCGCAGTTCCGGCGCCGGGAGTTCTTCTCGGTTGGGACCGGGCTGGTGGCAGGCGCGCTGGGCTTCTGGGGATTTCGATCGGTACAGAACCAGGAGAATGCGGACGGCATACCCAAAGTCCTGCGGTCGGTGCACGAAGCCAACGAGACGCTGTGGCGCGGGTTGCACCGCCCGAATGCACTGGCGCGGACCTTCGACCCGTCTGAGTCGTCGATGCTGCGGGTCAACGGCCGCCACGGCATCCGGGACGAGATCAATGTGGCGGCGTGGAGCTTGAGCGTGGAGAACGCCGCGGGCGAGCGGATCGGGACGCACACCCTCGCCGAGATTCAGGAGCTTCCCAAGTTCGAGATGACCGTGGAGCACAAGTGTGTTGAAGGCTGGAGCCACATCGTCACCTGGGGTGGAGCCCGATTCTCTGACTTTGCCGCGTGGTACAGCGACCAGGCCGGTGCGGAGTTTGTGGGTATGGAAACCCCCGACGATGGCTACTACGTGGGCTTGGAGCGGGCCACCATGATGCATCCGCAGACGCTGTTGGCGTGGGAACTGCAGGGCGAACCGCTGTCCCAGGACCACGGGGCGCCCCTGCGGCTGGCGACGCCGCTCAAGTACGGGATCAAGCAGATCAAACGCATTGGCCGGATTCAGTTCACCGACCAGCAGCCGGCGGACTATTGGGCCGAACGGGGCTACGACTGGTACTCGCATCTGTAGGCCCTGATGCGGCCGAGCCGCCGCCAGTCGATGCCTCCAGAATCCGCGGTTAATGGTGCTGGATTTTGGGCCGATGGGGGTTATGATTTCGGAGCCTTATTCCGGGGTAGCTCAGCTGGCAGAGCGTCGGACTGTTAATCCGCAGGTCGTGGGTTCGAGCCCCACCCCCGGAGCTTGAAGAACCGTTGAGATCCCAGTGCATCTGGGAGGTCAGCGGTTTCTTCCGTTTTGGGCGAGGGGCCCCGTGGTCACAAGGAAGTCACAACAGATCCGCGATTGTTGCTGCATCAGCGAACGCTGCGCGGTACCCGGTAGGGCCAGCGACTTCCATGACCGGCAGGCCGACGGCGCCGTTGGTGTCTCGGTAGCGCTTGGCGGCGGCGTAGCCGGAGTTCCGGGCGGTACCGTTCGCTGAGCAAGGGAGGCGCTGACGTCAGACCCAACAGGAAGCGAACCGACACAGGCCGCGGTCGAAAGTATTGACTCGGTCCTCGCTGGCCTCGAGCCGATGGATGATCTCAGCCAGTTCAGTATCGAAGATCTGGGAGCAGACGAAGAGGCCGCATTCTTCGCCATCTTGAAGAACGCCTGATCGTCATGCCGGATACGAGCCTGATGCCGATCTCAGTGCACTGAATGTTCGACGGTGAGTGAGAGGTTTTGCAGATCGATCGGTAGTGAGCTTCCCCCTGTTCGCCGATCCCGAGACTTGACGCCACATCGTTGATCTTTCGGTCCTCGTCAAGAACCAGCGACACAGCATCAGCCTTAAACGTCTTCGAGAACCTTCGCCGCGTCCGACGCGGCACCTCGCTTGCATCCATAACAGACATGATTACCTCCTAAAGAAGGTGACCGGTCAACGGGGGGGAGCCTCACCCATCTACAAACACGGCCCTTGGCGCGGTCTCGACGACGTCGAGTTCGCCACCATGACCTACGTCGACTGGTTCAACCACCGACGAGTCCACAGCGCCATCACCGACGACGCCAGCTACACCACACCAGCCGAACACGAAACCAACTTCTACAATCAACCACAGGCACCCAAACAGGTCGCCCAAGCCACTAGAACAGCAGTCACCAAACCCGGGACGATTCACATTCCCGACTAAGTACTATTGTTGTCAAACAACAATACTCATTAGGTCTATCCGAAGGGCCTCCACCCGAAGGTAGAACTTTCATGCCCGACATCGAACCGCTGACACCGAACCGCTCGATCTCTGCACGAATCGCTGAAAAAATTCTGGCGAATATCGTGTCCGGCGAGTTCGCAGTGGGGGACAAGTTGCCTCCGGAGACCGAGTTGGCCAAGGCTTTCGGCGTGAGCAGGCCCTCGTTGCGCGAGGCCCTTGGTGCACTGCAATTCGTCGGCTACATCGAGTCCACCCGCGGATCGGGCAACAAGGTTGTTCGAAGCACGCGGCCCCATCTCGGCGTCCCGGCTCGATCCTATGATCCAACCGCAACAGTGCTCGATCTTTTCGAAGCCCGTCTCAGGGTCGAGCCCGAAGTCGCTGCGGCGGCGGCACTCAACCCGGATCTCGAGAGGCTGGCTGACGTTGATGACCTCATCAAGGGGATGCACCTCGCGGTGAAGGAGCCGAATCTCCACGCCGAAACCGACTTGTTTGTGCATCGGGGAATAGCGATGGTCTGCCAGAATCACTTTCTACGCGACCTGGCGACCAGCCTGATCGAGATCGCTGGCTCTGATGATTTCGGGCAGATCCGGGAGGCACTTGGACCCTGGGGTGATCAGAGCCTGCCGTCGATATGGCTCAGTCAACTTGAAATGGTGACGAAGGCGATCCACCAGCGTGATGCAAACGCTGCCGCCCTTGCAAGCTGGGAACACATGGCGTCAGCAGCCACCAATGCTCTCGACATTCTGGCCGCCGACCAGTCCGCGTCAAAGCACGCAGACCGACTTGCAGCGCTGATCGACCGGGGACGACAACCAGCCGGACCAAACCCAGACTGACGTCTGCTGCGAGCGCTCAGGCTTGCAAAGGTTCTGTCACTCCGAGCTGCAAGCGAGCCTCGTCGAGCACCTGCATCGTGGCTATGGATGTTGATAGCGGGTGCATGGGCGACTCGCCGAGTTCATCGGAGACGTGGCGTGCTGCCCAGACGGCTTGTCGGCAGAGACCATCGCCGGCTGAGACCAGTCCAGAGCGATCGACAAACTCGGCCACGGGTTGATTTCTCGCGTCGAAAAACGTGAGTTCACCTGGCGCTCCGAATCGTGAATGGAAGACCACCCGTCCGTTCGAGCCGTTCACAGTCGCAACGCCAGAGTGGAGAGTCGACAAGCTGCAGCTCGCTGTTGCGAGCCCGCCGTCGGCAGTTGCCATCAACGTTGTCGATTGAGCGTCCACTCCGGTCGATGTCAGACGCCCGACACAGCGAACGGTTTCGACTGGCGCTCCGAGAGCAAAAACGGAGAACCATACGGAATAAACTCCCATGTCCAGTAGAACACCGCCCCCTAAGTCGGGATCGTAGATTCGGTGCGTTAGATCTTCCGGGTACGTGGCGCCGGCCTCAGCAGTAACCATCTGCACAGGACCGATATCACCGTTGCGCAGCAACTGATCGAGAACTCGTGTCTTTGGGTGAAAACGGGTGTGCATTGCCTCCATGGCGAACAGACCCGCAGAACCGGCAGCATCTCGGATCTGTCGTGCCTCTTGTGCGCTTGTTGCGATTGGTTTCTCGATGAGCACATGCTTGCCAGCTTCTAGTGCGGTTAGGGCAATGGCGTAGTGGTGGCTGTGGGGTGACGCGATGTAGACAATGTCGATCTCGTCCTCACTGAGCAACTGTTCATAGGATCCGTACGACTTCAAAATGCCGAAGCGCCGAGCGAATTCTGACGATCGCTCGCTGGATCGCGAGCCCACGGCGGTCACTTTCTGATCGGTGTGGCGGAGCACCGATTCAACAAAGCTCGTGGCGATCACTCCTGGAGCAAGGATTCCCCACCGAAGGGTTGGACCACCCTTGAGTGGCATTGGATTTTCTACACTCAGGGACCTCAAGAAGTGTCCTCCAGACTGTCGGCCAGATGGTTCAGGCCGACGTTAATTCGATCTCCAGGATCTGGCATGATTCGGAGGCTGGGCTCGTGAGCTCGACATTCTGCCCACTCGGAATAGCCAGTGAGGATCCCTCTGACAGTACGCGCGAGTGGTCCGCCCATTCCATGCCGACGTCGCCATCGGTCGTGAAGGCAAGGCATTGATGTTCAAGGCCGCCGAGGTTCTTGGTCTCACCTGGATCGATCACCGACCGCTGAATGGCGAAGCCGTTGCCGTCGCCGTCGACGAACTGCACAGGACCATCATCCAGAGACCACACTTCAGACTTGGCGGCCTGGACATCGGAAGAGGCGTGCTCTGCGGGGCGACGCGCGGCCAGAGTGATGACGAGGAACTCGACGTCGGATTCAGCATTTTCTGGGTTCAGCATCGAATGCGATCCTCCGATTGGGGTGCGCATCACATCCCCGGGACCCAGCGGGCGCGGGACGCCCTCCATGACGAAATCCCCGGTGCCTTGCAGAATGATCCAGACCTCATCGGAGTTCAGATGTTCGTGAAAGCCGATGAGTGATCCGGCGGGCAACCGTGCGTAGTCCCATCCCTGGATCCTTCCGTCGAGGTTTCCTCCGGTGGCCAGGCGCTTCCATTGCACTGGACCATTTCCTTCGTGCATTCCAAAAACCGATCCGGTTCCGGTGCGGTCGTTAATCGTGAGAATTTTCGGATTACTCATTGTCCTATTCCAATCCCTAGGGCTGTTAGCTGGTTATAGCATTCGGTAGCGCTCTCGAGAGCTGTTGGTAGTTGCGTGTAATCGGTTTCGTTGATGATCCATCCGTCAAACGATGCCGTCTCCAGACTTGCAACGAGAGACCTGAAGTTGATGCATCCACTTCCGATTTCTGTGAATACGCCGCTGCTCTCGCACTTGTCGTATTCCCACTCATTCTTGGCGGCAGCCTCTACGACCTTGGCGTCGACGTCTTTGGCGTGAACGGCCACAATTCTTTCGGCCTGGGCGGCAAAGAACTCCTCGACATTCGTACCACCCCATTTCAGGTGACCGGTGTCTGGCCCGAGGAACACGACATCGGGGTCGGAGTTCTCGAGTAGCCATTGGACCTCTGCGGCGCTCTCGATGACGGTGCCGGCGTGCGGGTGGTAGGCGAGTCTGACCCCCGCATCGCTGGCGACTTTGCCGGCGCGATTCAGATTCGTTGCGAACTGCTGGAACTCTGCGGTGCTGAGCTCGTCAGCTGTCTCGACTCGGCCAGCTATCTGGTCTCGCCGGCGGCCGCTCTTCATAATGCGCTCGAACCCACCTGCCGAGACAAACAGAACGTCTAAGCCAAGTTCCTTCGACACGGCGGCGCGCCATGCAACGTCGGCGGAGTAATCGCGCTCCCAGAAGTTTGCCCAGAGGTACCCGGGTGCGCTCGTGAGGCCGTAGGCCGCGTGTTTCTCGACGATCTCGTCGGCCAGGACCTTGGCGGAGCCCTCTCGACCGTCCGTGCTCTTCCACGGCACTGCCTTAAATCCGGCTTCTGCGATTTCGGCGAAGACGACCGACTCCTCGGCTTTGAACTGGCGCCACGCCACTCCGGCACAAGCTAATTTCATCAAAATCCCCATTCGTTGTTTAACTTGTTTGCCCTCTTGGGCATCGATTGAACGCTCATGTGTCGCTTCCGGTCCGCAGTGCGACGGGAGCGGGATGGTTGCAGGTTGTTTGTAATGGGTGTGGTCGTCCTTCCCCACCCGAATCACCCCGGCACAACGACTCGATGATCTCCACCACATGCATTGCCACATCGGCCGGGGCACTCGGCTGTTGGCCGGCGCGAAGGGCGTCGATCATGTCGTCGATACCGATGCCTCGGAGATTCACCCGTCCGCCTGGCGCTTCGGTGTCAGTCGGTACAACTTGCCATTCGGTATCACCATAGGAACGCCAGCGAGCCGCTTCCAGGAAGACGTCTGGGTTCGGCATCTCCAATACGCCCGATGTCCCATACACGTGAAGTACCGATGTTTCTCCAAGAAGGTCGCCGCCATAACGAACCGTGACCGATGCCAGCACATCGTCGGCGAAGACAATGCTGCCAAACGCGTAGACGGCGGGATGTTCGGCGCCGAGTTGGCTGATCGAGGTCATAGATCGTGCGGGTCCGAAGAGATGGACGAGCGCAGAGATGTAGTACGGCGCCATGTCGTAGATCGGAAACGTGCCTTCGCGATGGACTTCTTTCTTGGCAAGCGGTCGGAGCATCGATGCAACTGCTGATATCGGCTTGCCTATGATCCCTTCGTCCAGGGCGCGTCGGCCAGCTTGGAAGCCGGGTCCCAAGAGAGTGTCGGGGGCGCAAGCCAGAATGAGACCAAGTTCAGCGGCAAGCGCAATGACCTCGGCGGACTCTCTAGTGGTGCCACCAAGCGGCTTCTCGGAATAGACGTGCTTGCCGGCTCGTAGCATCCGCATGTTGGTCTCATAGTGGACCGACATCGGCGTGAGGTTGAGGACGAGTTCGATATCACTATCGACGAAGGAATCGATGCTCATGAATTGCGGAATGTCATATTTGATTGCAAGTTGTTCGGCGGCTTCGAGGCTGACATCGCCGACCGCCACAAGCTCCACCTTCTCGCTGGCCACGAGATTCGGCAGATACATAGGGGTCACCTTGCCGGCACCAAGAATGCCGACCTTTATCGGTCGTGTTGTCACGGTTTGAGATCTCCTTCAACAAGGTTGTTACTGATCTTTGCTTCGGATTGGGGTCGCTTCGCGACAGGATGCCGGGTCAGCTATTTCATCGCTCCAGCCCGAAGGCCCTCGGTCAACTTCTTCTGGGTGAACGAGAAGAGCACGATGATCGGCACGACGGTAATCACGAGCGAGGCATAGAGCGCCCCGAAGTCGACGCTGAATTGGCCTCGGAACTGTGAGAGACCCGGTGGCAGCGTGCGGCTCCCCGGGTCGAGCAACAGCACTTGTGCCAATCCGAGTTCGTTCCACAGGAAGATGAAGTTGACCAAACCGACGGCGATGACGCCGCCCCAGGAGAGCGGCATGACGACCCGACGGAACGAGGTCCACTCGCTTGCGCCGTCAAGATTGGCCGCTTCAATGAGATCGAGCGGGAACGAGGCAAAATAGGCTCGCATCATGACTGCCGTGAATGGAACGAGACGGCCACCGTACATGGCTCCGAGCACCCAGGGGTTGCTCAGTACTCCAAGCCGGTCGGAAAGGACGAACAGGGGAATCCAAGTCACGACGAAGGGCAGCGTGATCAAGAGAAGGAAGTAACGATTGACGATCGAGCCGAAATTCGTCTTGCTCCGTCCGGTCGCGTAGCCGGCCAGGACGCCGAGACCCACGCCCGTCAGCACTCCAATGGTCGTTGAAATGACGCTGTTCGTGGCGAACGTCAGCCATGGTTCGCCGAGATTGGTTCCGGACCAGGCACGGCTGTAATTGTCGAAGGCGAACTCCTCTGGCCAAGAGAGCGGCGAGGCGATGATCTCCTTCCGAGGCTTCACCGAAGCGAGCAGGCTGATTGCGACCGGTGCGATCGCTGCCATAGTCCACAACACCATGAAGATGACTCCGAGGAATCCAACGAACTTCGTGAGAACTTTCTGTCTTAACTTAGCCATGGCCCTCGTTACGCTTTCTCGATACTTCGTGGACGAACAACCGACACGTAGACCATCGAAACCACAGCGATGAGGACAGCGGTAACTACCGCTTGCGACGTTGCGTAACCAAAACGCCTGTTGAGGAATCCTTCGCGGTAGACGAAGGTAGTTGCGACCTCGGAGACTCGGCCCGGGCCTCCACCGGTCATCACGAAGACCTGGTCGAAGACGCGGAATCCGAACATCAGTTGCACGAGGAAGATGGTTGAGATCACCTCTCGGATGGACGGAATGCTGATGTGCCACGCTCGCTGCAGTCCATTCACTCCGTCCAGGGTGGCGGCCTCGTGTATATCCGGAAGGACGTCGTCGAGGGCTGCAAGAAGGATAACCATTGGGAAGCCGACCCACTGGAGCGTGCTGACCAACATGACCGATGGAAGAACCCAACTCGGTTCGCCCAGCCAACCGCGTGGGAGGGAGGGATGGATCCATCCGAGGATGTCGTTGAACCAACCAAAGTTGCCATCGAGAGCAACCATCCATACGAGGCTGATGAAGACAGCCGGTAGGAGCACAGGCAGAAAGATCAAGTACTTGAGCAGTCGGGCGCCATGGACTTTCCGATTGATTGCGAGGGCGAACCCACCTCCGATGCCGACCGTGAATACAGCATTGGCGATGGCGAAGAGCGTGGTGTTTCGGATCGCCATCCACGCGTTCTTGTCACGAACGAGCTCGTTGTAATTATCCGTTCCAACGTAGGTCTTGTCGCCAACCCCGCCCCACTCGAAGAACGACAGCCGTATGGAGTCGAGGAATGGGTAGAGCAGCAGTGCGCCAGAGAGCAGGATCCCGGGGAGCACGAAGGTGAACCACATTAGTCGCCGGCGATTTTCGTTGGTCACTCGCCTGGGAGCGGGACCCGACTTGGCGTGACCGCTAACTTGCTGTTCGCTTTGTAACACCGATACCTCTTGAGAGTCCGCATGGGGGCTGGCGAATGCCAGCCCCCATGGTTTGCTTAGTCTCTAACCTGCAAGTTCTTCGTCGTAGATATCTTGTATTTCCTGCATGAGATCTGCCGGAGAAATCGTGCCAGCAAGAATCTCGACCCAGCCCTCGTTGAGGCGACTCTTGATACGGGCGGAGATCTTCACATTCGGTGCAGCCGGCCCGGATAGTTCGGCGAGCTGCTCATACTGGGTCAAAGCAAGCTCTGGAATCGTGGCGGGGTCATAGCTGATGTCGGTTCGGCTTGAGAACCGAGCATATTCGACCATGGCCTCCTGGAACGGTGAGTCCGCAACGTAGGTCAGGAAGGCCTTCGCCAGCTCTTTGTTCTCGCTGTTCTCTGCAATCGCCAGAGCGTCATAGGTTTCGAGACCGAAGATTGTCGGCTCGGCGGCCATCGATGGAAGCAGGAACCAGCTAACGTCGAATTCGAGTTCGGCGGAGGTAATTGGCCCGGTTTCCCAGCTGCCGCTGAGATACATGCCGGCCTGCTCAGAGAACATCAGGGCCTCCGCAATATCGCGGTCAACGGTTGCGGGGGAGTTGCCGTAGATGCCCAGATCTTGCCAACCGGCAAGCTTCTCGATGGCTTCCATGCTGCACGGGTCGACGTACTTCGCCGTAGTTTCTTCGTTGGCCCGCATGAGATCTTGCATCCACTCGGTGCCGCAGTTGCTGGTGGCGTGCTGCATCCAGAGATAGCGGCCGCCGAAGACCGTGTTGAGCGCAAACGGGATCTTGTCGTTGTCGGCCAACTTGCTGGTGATGTTCAACCAATCCTCATCCGAGGCAATTCGGCCGCCATCTGGTGCCTCGATTCCAAGTTCCTCAAACATGGTCTTGTTGTAGTAGATAACGGGAATCCAGTTAAGCCCAACGTTGACAGCGTAGTGACTGCCATCGGGCTGGGTGTAGGACTCGATGACAGGATCCAGTAGCAGGTTCTCGAGACCCAGATCGCTCCACACCTCGCTCACGTCGGCAAGATTGCCGGTGCCGATGAGCTCTTGCCAGCCATCACGGCCCGCTGAGACCACGGTGATGTCTGGAGCCTCGTCGGTGCCGATGATCCGGGGCAGGCTTGCGAAATAGTCGCTGCTAGCTCCGGCAATTGCTTCGAGGTTGACCGTCGCACCAGGGTTTGCCTCCATGAAGTCAGTTGCGGCCAGTTCGATGAACTCCCAATCGGGATAGACGGTGATGGTGATCTCGCCCGTCAAGCCGTTCTCCTCGGGGTCGGCCGAACCGTCGGTCTCCGTCTCGGCGGGCTCCGTTGTTTCTGATCCCGATTCAGACTCAACGGGGGTGGCCGCGTCCGACCCGCATGCGGCTGCGAGAAGCGCCAAGACCGCTAAAAGAGCGATCCCTAACTTTGTCCGATCGTGGTGTTTCATCGAATTCCTCCAAAAATAAGCGGGTGAGCAGCAGTCATGCCCCGAACTATCATTGACATGCGCCGAACTATCATCGACATAAGGTCAAGTTGTCAAGTGGTCTGGCTAACCGGCAACCTAGCTGGCCCATACATACGGTGTCAATCGATGCTGTGGGTTGCATCCTGTGCTCTGGACAGCGGCATCGAGGGCCGAGGGCGTTTGCATTGCGCAGCGTCATAGGTTGTCATCGCTGATTCAAGTGAAGTTGACTGCCAGTCAGACAACTATTCGAACAATCCACGTCGAACGCGTTCTAACGTCAAGCATCAACTGATGTGAAAGTCAGTCAGCCCAAAGAAGAGGTGTCGTAATGCCCCCCAGCAAACGTAGGGAAAACGCCCCCCGGGCCGTGGAAGTTAAACAGACCATCTTCGGAGCCTGTGCCCGGCCCAACCACTATGCGAAGGTGGGGTCATGAGTGCTGTGGAGGCGCCGTGGTGGGTGCAGGCAGCCCAGCATGGGGACACGAACGCGATCGTCGACACTGCTGGACCACACAGTTACGCCGAACTCGTGGAGCGATCCAAAAGGGTTGCCCTCACATTGCTCGACGGAGCTGAAAACCTCAACGGGGAGCGAATAGCCTTCATGGTCACGCCCTCATTCGAGCACGTCAGTGTGCAGTGGGGCATCTGGCGCGCTGGGGGTCTGGCCGTCCCGCTGTGCCTGACCCATCCAGCGATCGAACTCGCATACGTACTCGACGACGCTGAACCGTCTATAGCGATTGGCGGGTCGGAGTACGCAGTGACTCTCCGGCCGCTCGCCGAGAAGCGAGGGGCACGGTGGATCGATCTTGCTGATGCGGCGGTGCGAACCGTCGGGCACCTGCCCGATGTCGCTCCAGAGTCCCAGGCGCTCATGATCTATACGAGCGGCACTACGGGCCGCCCAAAAGGAGTTATCACCACCCACCGGGCCATCGGAGCCCAGATCGCCTCGCTGGTCGATGCGTGGGAGTGGTCGGCGTTCGACCGCACCGTTCTGGACCTTCCGCTGCACCACCTGCATGGGATTCTGAATGTCGTGAGTTGCGCTCTTGCGGCCGGGGCCACTGTCGAGATGCACGCGAAGTTCAACGCAGACGCCACCTGGGGCCGGCTCGCCGACGGAGATGTGACCATGTACATGGCAGTGCCCACCATCTACAAACGCCTCATCGATCATTGGGAAAGTTGCCCGCCGGCGGAGCAGGCTCGGCTGAGCACTGGTGTATCGAAGCTGCGCGTCATGGTGTCTGGGTCGGCCGCGCTCCCCGTTCCGACACTTGAGCAGTGGGAAAGCGTCAGCGGCCACGTTCTTCTCGAACGGTATGGGATGTCCGAGATCGGCATGGCGTTGTCAAACCCGCTTCACGGCGAGCGGGTGGCCGGCAGTGTCGGGTTCGCTCTTCCCGGTGTGAGCGTCCGTCTCGTCGACGAGTCCAAACGCGAGGTCGAGGACGACCGCCCTGGTGAAATTCAAGTGCGGGGCTTGACCGTCTTTCAGGAGTACTGGCGCCGACCCGAGGCCACTCGCGACGCCTTTACTGACGATGGATGGTTCGTTACGGGCGACATCGCCACGTGCATCGACGGCCGCTACCGAATACTCGGCCGAAGCTCGGTGGACATCCTGAAATCGGGGGGTGAGAAGATTTCTGCCCTCGACATCGAGAGTGTTCTGCTCGGCCACCCGGACGTTGACGAGTGCGCCGTCGTCGGCCTCGACGATGAGGCGTGGGGGCAGCGAATTGTCGCCGTAGTTGTGTCCTCCGCCCGGCCGACGGCGGTCGAATTGGGTGAATGGTGCCGTGAGAGGTTGGCACCCTTCAAGATCCCGAAGTCGATCGAGTTCGTGGACGAACTCCCCCGGAACGCGATGGGGAAGGTCGTGAAGGGTTTGGTCGTTGCCCTACTTGAGGACTAGTCGCGGGTGGTCGGCCGAGCGGCCTAGTTCGACGTTGGTGAGATCAACGATGGGTGTGGTCAACGATAGTGTTGCTTACTGAGCCAATTCGTTCCACCTCTGCGACGACCTGGTCGCCGGGGCCCATCAACCATGGCGGCGTCCGGGCGTATCCAACACCCGACGGCGTGCCGGTCGCCAGCATGTCGCCGGGCTGAAGGGTGACAGTGCGTGAGATAAACGAGAGCGTTTCGCCCACCGTGTAGATCATCGAGGAAGTACTTGCGGATTGGACCAGGGTGCCGTTCACCCGGGTCTCAATTCTCAGCCCATTGCGCAGATCTCCGACCTCTGTGGCCGGCACGATCGGGCCGATCGGACCCGATCGGTCGCCATTCTTGCCAAGGATCCACTGTGACGTGAGCTTCTGGGTGCGACGTGCCGTCACGTCGTTGAACGCCGAGTACCCGATAACCGCCGCTAGCGCGTCGTCGGGTTCAACCTCGGTTAGCGGCTTCCCGACGTAGGCCACGACCTCCGCCTCCCAGTCCAACCCTTCCTCGTCGGGTGGGACCGGTATCGAGGTGCCGCTGACGCACAGTGAAGCGGGCCAGCGGGCAAACAGTGTTGGATACTGGGGGAGTGCATCGTGGGCGTAGCTTCCCTCAGTTACATGGTCGTGGTAGTTCAAGCCAATGCAGAACACTCGTGCTGACGGCAGGACCGGCGGCACGAGTGTTACGGACTCGATGGACAAGGCGTACGGGCTGTTTGTGCGGAGGTCCGCGATCCGTGCAATCTCTCGGGCTGGATCAGACCAGAACGTTTGGAGGTCGGCCAGAGGAGCCAGATGGTCAGGCGATGCACCGTGAGTTCTGGGAACGAGCACTCCAACCTCGACAGGCCCTACGCCGCGCCGAAACCCGACGAGGCCCGAGTTGGGAGTTCGCCAGTGGTCGGGCGGGGTTGACATGGCAGCTCCTAGAGGATCGGATGACTACAAAGCCACCCTAATAGTAGAATCGAAGATAGTCTGGCTGTCAGACTACTATGCGAATCTGAGCTGTGCTCCAGCCGGCTCCGTAATCGAGAGAAACCATGTCAGCTGCGCCCGACCAAAACCCGCCGTTAAAGGGCCTCAGTGGGTTTCGTCGCTATCTGTTTCCGCTCGACCACCCGCGCCTAGCCTCGGTGCGCGGGCTTCCACCCGAGGAGTATAAGATCGCCGCCGAAGAACATCCCCTCGCGGGTGCGGTTATTGAGAATTGGCGACCACTCCACCATGCGGCCTTCAGTGGGATTACCGAGGCGGGAACGCTTCGCCCCGAAGTGCACACCTTCACTTCCCCCAAACCCGGCGAGGAGGCACCCATCGACTCGATGGTCGAGGCCGCAATGACCTTGCTGTCGTTGCTGGACTCCGAATCTCAGGCGCAGCTCTGCTATGCGGTGGACGCGCCCGAATGGCAAACGTGGATCAATCCTGAGTTCGTGCAGTTCGACACGGGACTGCGGCTCGAGTTCCTGTCGTCGGAAGTAATCGGGGCGGCTCTTGCCCTGATGGCTGCATCGTTGAGTTCGGAAGGCTTCGACACCGTGAGGCGGACGATGCGCATCAACCACTTCCTCGGTGAGCTTGTTGATCTGCCCACAGTGCTCAACGAGTTCAGTTATCAATTTGCGCTGTATGGCAGCCCGAGCGCCACCGAGCCGTGGGGTTGGCAATTGTTTGGCCACCACTGCGCTGTCCACTGCGTGGTTGTCGGAGGGCGGATGCACATCGGTCCAGTCTTTCTGGGTGCTGAACCAGATTGCATCGATGAAGGTCCGCACTCAGGACCGGGGTGTTTCGATCGTCGAGTCGAGCTGGCTCGTGCGTTCATGAATGCCCTAGGTCCCGATCAGCGTCGGGAGGCAATCACATATGAGAAGATTGTAGATCCGGCAATGCCCGACGGTCGGGTCGATCCGGGTGATGAGCGCCACCTGGCCGGCGCCTTCCGTGACAATCGAATAATTCCGTTCGAAGGCGTAAGCGCTCAGCTAATGCCCGACGTTGCAATGACCAAACTGCTGGAGCTGGTTGACGAGTTCATTGCCCTTTTGCCCACCGGCCCAAGACGGGCTCGCCTGCGGGAGGTCGAGAGCCATCTCGATGAAACCTGGGTGAGCTGGATTGGCGGCTGGGAGCCGGGCGAGGTGTTCTACATGCGAGTGCAGTCGCCGGTCATCCTTTTCGAGATCGATCATCACGGCGGGGTGTTCCTTGACTACGACACTCCACAACCGTTCCACATTCACACCACGCTCCGAACACCCCACGGCAACGACTACGGCCGCGTTTGGGTAAAGCAATGGCAGATAGAGCATAGATAGGGCTGGAGGAGGTGGAGCCGTCGACAGCTGGGTTGGTCGATGGTGAACTCACCGATCATTGACGGAAACGCCTAGTTCCGGGGCGACGACGCACTCACCTCGGCCTGTAGCTGGTCCAATCCGCTTGCCGTCTGGCGCCTGCACGCCTCCGGGGACCGGCGACTCAATCGGTCGTGTGCTGCGGTGGGTAACCGGCTTATCGAGGTGGTCGAGGCCGGACAGACAGAGCCACAGAATGACGCTAGTGAGGATGACACTATTCAACGGCAGCACCTCAGGGTTGGAAGTAGGCCCGGGAGCGGCTCTTTCTCGGCGCTTTCGAGGCTCAGCGCAACCGGGAATCCGACGAACACGTACCCCTCCGGCTGTCGATCGTTGAACTGGTTCTCGTCGAGAACTGCCTGGGTGATGCCGGTGGCGGCTCCAATCGTGGTCAGCCAGCGCCCGGAACGGAAGCCTCAATCGGCGGGACGAGGCAGTTGCTGATATCGCGCAGCGGTGGGATCAGCTGCTGTCATTCGCCAGCTTGAAACTCGAAGCCGACATTGGCGAAGACGTTCTTGAGGTTATGCCAAGGGCGCAACAGGCCGACCCGAAGCTTCGAACGAAGGCGCTCATCGACTCGCTCTGCAACACCGGGACCCTGCAAGGGACGCTCCGGGTGCCGGACACCGTCGGGGACATCGATGTGCTCGTTGACCTCAAGGCGAGACAGAACGTCGTGTCGGTCAACTTGGAGGCACCAAAGGACAAAGGCGGCAAGGGCCGGATCGGATGGCTTGTGCGCCAGTTGCGCGACGCTCCAGATGCTCTGGTGATTGAGGCCTATGCCAAGAACTCGCGCAATGGCCTGGCAGCGTCGCTGGCCGCAGTCCGGGAGGACTCGTCTCTGTTGCTGGGGCCGGACAAGACGATCTGATCGTCGCGCCACCGCCGGCAATGAGTTGGATGGTGAATCGTTAGCTCACGCCGAGCGCCGAGTGGCCGAGTCGGCCGTTGTGGCTGTGAGGTGGGCGAACCAGCGTCGGTGACAGGTCACGTGCTCGGTGCGTCAGGAGCGGATGCGTCCGCGGACGCATTTCGGCCGCAGCTGGCGGTCGGTTGCCTCACCGATTGTGGGCAAAAGGAATCTCAAAGAGATTGGAGTTCCAACCGAGTCTGTTGCGTCTGATCTGCCGGACGGCCTGTCGGCCGCGCCCGTTCCTGCCCGTTCCTGCCCGGAGCAGGATGGAGAGCTAGATTGCTGTTGTGAAGTTGAGTCGTGCCCTCTTGATTGCTCTGTTGTTGGCGTTGCCCGGAGGGTTGGTGGCCGCGAGCGCGGCGGGGGCGGCGAACGATTATCCGTCGGGCGGTAACACGGTTGTCACCTACGCCTGCCCGGCCGGCTTCACGGCGTCGGGTAGCGGCGAATCCCTTACCTGCTCCCGGATGGTCAACTCGACCATCCCGACAGCGCCGCTGGCTACCACAACGTTGGTGTGTCCATCCGGGACGATCACCCAGACCAGCGCCCACACCGACACCGTGTTGTGTGTTGACGCCGATGGGAACGATGTCGATCCGACGGAGGTTGTCTCGTACTCGTGCCCGCCCGGATCGTCCGCAATCAGTGGTTCGGGACCAAGAACTGTCTGCGGGATCCCCAGCAGTGCCACTGAGTCCGCGCCGCCGGTTGTGACGTATTCCTCTGCTCCGGCGGGCGCAGTTGCCACCTACAGCTGTCCGGCCGGCTCCATCGGTTCCGGTGAAGGCAAGGCGCTCACCTGTTCAAGGACCATGAGTGCCACCACGGCAACTGCGGCGGTTGTTACGACCACCTATGTCTGTCCGGCCGGTACCTCGGAGACCGGTGGTGAGGGTGCGGCCCTAACGTGCGCCGATGCCGACGGCAATGCCGTTGCCAATCTGTCGCTGACCTCATATTCGTGCCCCGCCGGCTCGACGGCCACCAGCGGAAGCGGAACCTCGACCGTGTGTGCGGTTGCCGGTACCGCTACTGAGACGGTTGCACCGGTCGTGACCTTTGGCTGTGGTCAGGACATGGTTGAAATGACAATCGCGGGGACCACCGGTACCCAGTGTGTCCACATCGTCGTGTACGGAAGAGTCCAGGAAGGGCAGAGTACGACCACCACGCCCACAGCAACCACGACCACGACCACTACGGCGACTTCCACGCCTACGCCGACCAGCACAACCACGACCACCACGCCCACAGCAACCACGACCACGACCACTACGGCGACTTCCACGCCTACGCCGACCACCACGACCACTACGACCACGACCACTACGACGACGACCCAAACCGGCACCGTGACCACCCCGTCGGGCGTGTTGGTCTCCGCGGCTGAGGCGGGGTTCGGTTCGGGCATTCGAACCAACCCTGCTCCTGCGGTCACCGCTCCGGCGTTGGCGCTGACCGGTTCCACGACCATCCCGGTTGCCATGGGCGGTCTTGTCCTGATCGCCCTTGGCGCCGCCCTGCGAGCTCTGCGAGCTCGCCGCTCCGCCGCCTGATCCCAGGATCTGAACCAGTGCATCATGGTTGAATCCGTGGGTCATGGCTGAACCGACCCTTCACTTCACCCGGGACGAATACGCGGGTCGGCTGCAGCGCACCAGAGACGCGATGTCCAAAACCGGCATCGACACGCTCGTGGTGCACGACCCATCCAACATGGCGTGGCTCACCGGCTACGACGGCTGGTCGTTCTACACCCCGCAATGCGTGGTCGTCGGCCCCGACGCCGACCCACTGTGGTTCGGTCGAGGCATGGACGCGGCCGGGGCGCGCCGCACAACCTGGCTGCACGAGAACGACATCATTGGATATGCCGACCACTATGTGATGTCCAAAGAACGTCACGCCATGGACCGACTGGGCGAGATCCTGACCGAACGCGGCTGGACCCACGGAACGGTGGGCGTGGAATGGGACAACTACTACTACTCAGCTCGGGCGCACGCCTGCCTCGAAGCAGCTCTCCCTGACGCCTCGATCATCGATGCCACCAGCCTGGTCAACTGGCAGCGGCTGGTGAAGTCGCCCCGGGAGATCGAGTACCTGCGCATTGCTGGAACCATCGTGGAGAAGATGCACGAGCGGGTCCTTGATGTGATGGAACCCGGCATGCGCAAGAACGACCTGGTGGCCGAGATCTATCATGCGGCAATTGCGGGAACACCGGAACACGGTGGCGACTATCCCGCCATCGTGCCCATGGTCCCGTCCGGCGCCGACGCCAGCGCCGCGCACCTCACCTGGGACGACCGTCCGCTGGAAACCGGCGTCGGGACCTTCTTTGAGATCGCCGGCGTGTTCCGTCGGTACCACGTTCCCTTGTGTCGGACCGTCCACCTGGGCCGGGCCCCCAGTCACTTTCACAAGGCCGAAGATGCGTTGCTGGCCTCCATGGAGGCGGCACTCGCGGTGGCCACCGTTGGGGCCGCGTTCGAAGAGTTTCACGCCGCGTTCATCACCGAACTGCGGTCCCATGGTTATGACAAGGAAAGTCGCATCGGCTACGGCATCGGCCTCAGCTATCCGCCGGACTGGGGCGAGCGCAACATCAGCATTCGCCCGGGCGAGACCACAAAGATGGCCGCCGGCATGACGTTTCACTTCATGCCGGCGCTCTGGCAGGACGACTGGGGATTGGAGATCACCGAGTCGGTGCTGATCACCGAAAGCGGTCCCGAGATGCTGGCCAACGTGCCGCGCCAGCTCTTCGTCAAAGAGTGAAACGACCGATCGTCCCACGCCGTTTCTACTTGAGCACGTCCTTGCTGATGATGGTCTTCATGATCTCGGAGGTTCCGCCATAGATGGTGGCGATCCGAGCATCGGCGTAGGCGGTGGCGATGGGGTATTCGGACATGTAGCCGTAGCCGCCGAAGAGCTGCAGGCAGCGGTCGGTCACACGGTTCTGAAGTTCGCTGCCCCACAACTTGGCCATCGCGGCTTCGGCGGGGGAGAGCTCTCCCGCATTGAGTTTGAGCACGCACTGATCCATGAACGGCTGGGTCACCGCCACCTCGGTCGCAATCTCGCTGAGGACGAACTTGGTGTTTTGGAACGATGCAATCGGCTGACCGAATGCGGTCCGTTCTTTCACATACTCGACGGTCCAATCCAGCGCCGCAGTGGAGACCGCAATGCCCATGACGCCGATGGACAAGCGCTCCTGGGCCAGGTTGAACCCAAGATATTCGAGCGCCCGTCCCTCTTCGCCCAGCACGTTGGTGGCCGGCACGCGAACGTCGGTGAAGGACAGCTCGGCGGTGTCGGCGCTGTGCTGGCCAATCTTGTCCAGGTTCCGGCCGCGCTCGAAGCCATCCATGCCGCGTTCCACCACCAACAACGACAATCCGTTTCGTCCGGCATCGGGATTGGTCCGGCACACCACGATCACCAGGTCGGAGTTGATGCCATTGGTGATGAACGTCTTGGATCCATTGAGGATGAAGTCGTCGCCGTCGCGAACTGCAGTGGACGCGATGCCGGCCAGGTCTGACCCGGTGCCGGGTTCGGTCATGGCAATGGCGGTGATCAACTCGCCTCGAGCCATCCCCGGAATCCATCGTTCGCTCTGCTCGGGCGTGCAGTACTCGGCAAAGTAGGGCGTGGTGATGTCGTTGACCAGACCAATGCCGTTGCCCGCGCCGCCCATGTTGGCGCGGCACAGTTCTTCGGTGACCACCGTGTTGAACCGGAAGTCGGTCGTGCCGCCGCCCCCGTACTCCTCCGGCAGGTTGAATCCAATGAAGCCGTAGCCGGCGGCTTTGGCATAGATCTCCCGATCCATGATCCCTTCGGATTCCCATGTGGCAAAGTGCGGCACCATCTCGGTGGCGATGAAGTCCCGAACGCTCTTGCGAAACAGGTCATGGTCTTGTTCAAAGATGCGATTGGTCGTTGGCATGGCTCCATCTTGGCAGCCTCCGCGAACGTGTCACACCTCGACGGTCTACCAGTCGGCGACCCATTCGGGTCGTGTCCGCTTCCGTCGCCGCATCCGACGGTCAAGGGTCCAAAGGCCCAGGCCCAGCGCCATCAGTCCCAGGCCAACGGCCACCACCCCGGAAACGCCGATGCCGGTAACAACCAGTCCCGGTACTTCCGGACAGTCGGTGGCGGCCGGAGGACAGCTGATCCAGATCTGGGTGATCACGCCATCCGGGTTGACCGCAGGCGCTTCGCCAAGCTCATTGTCATCGCCGTAGTCGCCCGCGTTCTCGGTCCGAAACTGCACCCGGTCCGGACCGTCAGCAAAGCTTGTGAATTGTCGGCTCTCAATCTCAGAGGTGAACACGGTGGCGTCGCCGTAGGCGGCAATGCCATCGGCCACGGTGCTGTCGACGCCGATTCCGGTGGCGGTCTTCAGGCCGGGTTGCGAGACCACAAACAACGGCAGCGGCGTGTCATCGCTGAGGTCATCGATGTCCAGTGACCGGCCAGCGAAGAATTGGACGACGCCGTGCTTGGAGACTTCGTACCCTTCGATGTCCACCAGGAACTCGCCGGTGGCTTCGACCAACCAGCCCGCACCAAGTTGGCCGCGAAGTTGATTTGCGCTCGATCCAATGACCGCATTGCCAATCCCGTCGGGGGTGATTGTGGCATCGGTCTGCGCGCCAGCGACGCCGGCCAGGCTCACGATCATCGCGACTGCGGCCGCCAGGACCACGGTCGCTTTCGTCAACGAGGGCCGATGTTGCGCCCGTCCCCGGATGCGCCGTCTCGTGATGGATCTTCTGGTGTTTCCCGCCATTATGTTTCTCCCGCTCGTGTTTACCCAGACCGGCTTCCGCAAGCCGCACACACTCGGCACAATCGCCGAAGTTGTTTCTGGGCCAACCATTTTGTCACATTCTGCTCGGGGCCGAAAGTGGCCGCACCGCCAGTGGTTGCGAGCCCACGCACTGCGCATCGTGGTCGACCGACGTGTGCGGCCCCCAAAAAGTGAGGAGTGCCCCTCCATCTCAGCGGGCGAACCGAGTCGGTGGGGCACTCACAACGTTGACGAACGTCGCCGAACCATAGCGCGGCAGCTTGGAGCGCCAAGAACCAGAATTTGACAAATACTCAGGTTGGGCGATGCCGCCCGAGCTCAGCCAAGCAGCCCTTTGGCAATACCACCAAGACCGCCGCCCTCTTCGTCGTCTCCGCCGCCCAGCAGACCTTTCGCCGCGTCGGCAAGACCGCCGCCACCGCCCTCTTCGTCGTCGCCGCCGCCGAGAAGACCTCCAAGCATCCCGCCGGTGGCGCCATCGATCATCCCGCGCGCGTCAACGCCGAGTGCCTTCTTTACCTGATCTGCAATCGGCCCGGGCAGGACGCCGTCGATCTTTTCCATGACGACAAGCACGGCGAGCTTGGCCTTCATTTCCGGGATGCCGGCCTTGTCAGCGACGGTTCCGATGAGATCTTCCATGGTCGTTTCTCCTTCTTTGGCGGGGCGCAGCTGGTGAGTCCACACTGCTGCTGTCTTTGTATCAGCGCCCCCTGCTCTAGCGTCGAAGCCATGGCCCCTCCTCAACCGTCGTCGATTGACACGACGCCGGAAACAATCGAAGAGTTTCGGTCGCGGGCGGCAGCTTTCATTGACGCGGCGCGGGCCAATGGAGTCGCCTGCCCGTCCTTTGGCGCCATCATGCCGCCGGCCATGCACGACCAGGCGCTGGCCTGGCAACGCCACATGTTTGCCCACGGTTGGGCGGGCACGTCGTGGCCTTGCGAGTTTGGCGGCCAGGGTCTTCCCGCAGACTGGGCGTTGGTGTGGTCCGAGGAGTGTGCTCGGCGGAGCACCGCCGCGTACATGAACTTCCAAGGGTTCGTCCTGGCCGGCGGAGCGCTCATGCGCTTTGGGACCGAGGAGCAGAAGGCCACGTACCTGCGGCCGACGTTGGCGGCAGAACTCCTGTGGTGTCAGCTCTTCAGCGAGCCGGGATCGGGGTCAGATCTGGCCAGTCTGCAAACCCGAGCTGAAGCAACCGGCGACGGCTGGGTGGTGTCCGGTCAGAAAGTGTGGTCGTCAACGGCGCAACTGGCCGACGTGGCAATCCTGCTGGCTCGAACCGACCCGGAGACCCCGGGCCACCGGGGCATCTCCTTCTTCCTCTTTGATATGCGCCAATCGGGTGTGGATGTTCGGCCCATCAAACAGATGACCGGTGACCGGGAGTTCTGCGAGGTCTTCCTGGACAACGCCCACATTCGGGCTGACCAGCTCCTGGGTCCCTTGCATGGAGGTTGGAACGTGGCCACTTCGGTGTTGGGCGACGAACGGGCCGAAGTGGGCGCGGCCGGCATCGGACTGCGGCGACGCATAGACAAGCTGGTGGCCGGGGTCGGTGACGACCCGGTGATGCGTGATCGCATCATGCAGATCACCGCTGGTGGCGGCGCGCTTCATCAACTGCTGAACCGGAGCGGCGGCGACCCCCGGCTTGGCCCCCTGGTGAAGTTGGCGATGACCGAGATGGAGAGCGAGCGAACCAGAACCGCTGTTGACCTGCTGGGCGCCGCGGGATCGGGCACCGGTGACATACAGGGCTCGTTTCTCTACGCACCCGGAATGCGGGTGGCGGGCGGCACCAGCGAGATCCAACGCAACCTGATTGGCGAACGACTACTGGGGCTGCAGCGAGAGCCACGGCCGGCCCGGCCAGCCCCACCAACCCCGGGCTCAGGACCGCAGGAACATCGCCGATACGGTTGACATATGGCTGAGCCACTCGCATATCTTCTTGCCGGATCAGTGCAGAACTATGCGTGGGGATCCCCGTCCTGGATCCCGGAAATGATGGGGGTCGAACCCACCGGTGAACCGGTCGCCGAGGTCTGGTTTGGCGCTCACCCCAAAGCGCCCACCACGGTCGTGGAAAGTCCTGATGATTCGCTGGCTGACCTGATTGCCAGGGATCCGGCTCATCACCTGGGCTCTGCCAGCGTTGATCGCTTCGGGCCGACCTTGCCGTATCTGGTGAAGTTGTTGGCGGCCGCAGAGCCGCTCAGCATCCAACTTCACCCGTCGCGGGAACAGGCGCGGCACGGGTGCGCTCGCGAAGACGCGGCCGGCGTGGACCGGCTGGCGCCAAACCGGAGCTTTCGAGACGACAATCACAAGCCGGAAATGATCGTGGCGATCTCCCGATTTGAGGCACTGGTTGGTTTGCGACCAGTCAACGAAACGCTGGAGTTCCTGGGCAGTCTTTCGGTACCGGCACTGGACAATCTGGTGGCCCAGATTGAAACGAGCGGTCTGGCCGCGGCACTGGAGACGATCCTGACCATGGCGCCGGAGAAAGCGGCGGCGATGGTGGCAGCCGCAGTGGAAGCCTGCCGGTCAACCAGTGATTCCAGTCCGTGGGTCGCCGAGGCGGAATTGCTGGTGCGGTTGAACCAGAAGTACCCGGCCGACCGGGGGGTTCTCACTGCCGCCCTGCTGAACCGGATCGTCCTTGGACCGGGTGACGCCATCTTTTTGAACGCCGGCAATTTGCATGCCTATGTCGAAGGGTTCGGCGTGGAGATCATGGCCAACTCCGACAATGTCCTTCGGGGCGGTCTGACCCCCAAGCACATTGACGTCGCGGCGCTGCTGGACATTGTGGATGCCACACCGATCGTTCCAGAAGTTCAACCCGCAGACCGCTCGGTCACCAACTACATCACCCCAGTGCCCGAGTTCACGGTGACCAGATACGTCACCCCTCAACGCGTGGCGTGTCCAGCATCGGGACCGCGGATTGTCTTGGCGGTTGGGGGAGCAGCCCGGGTCACGGTGGACGCTCAGAGTATCGAGGTGCCCGCCGCCGGAGCGGCGTGGATACCGGCCGCAGCCGACCCCGTTCAGCTCGACGGATCGGCCGACGTCTTCGTCGCTCATCTGAACTTCTGACCGCATGCGGGGTCTCGGGCCGGGGAACTCCCAACTGTGTCCCCCAGCCCGAGGAACACCCCGACACTACGAGTCACTCCCGCTGGTGTCGATGGGGACCAGTCCCCATGAAGGACCGAAGTAGTGTGCGCCCCATGCCCGTTGCCGGAGCCCATGACGAATCTGAACTGCGGCGCATCCTGTCGCCGTGGTTGGCTGAACGGGCCGGCGCCGATGACGGCGTGGAAATTTCGGAGTTCTCGGTTCCCCAATCCAACGGTTTCTCCAACGAGACCTTTCTTCTCAAAGCCAGTTGGCAGACTGACGGTGAGCCGCACGACGCTGACCTGGTCCTGCGCAGTCAGGCGCCCGAGCATCAGGTCTTTCCGGTGGTCGACCTGATCAACCAGCAATACACGACCATGGACCTGCTGGGTCACCACACCGCCATTCCGGTGCCCAAGGTGCGGTGGTCAGAGTCCGATCCGGCGGTTCTGGGTCAGGCGTTCTTCCTCATGGACCGGCTGTACGGGGATGTACCGGGCGACAACCCGCCCTTCATGCGTGACTCATTTGTCACCGAGTGGGACGTGCCAACCCGTCGGCAATGGCACGAGAACAGTCTTGACACCATGATCGCAGTCGGTGAAGTGGACTGGCAGGCCATCGGCATTGACTACCTCGATCTGGATCAGTTCGGAGCGCTCGGGCCCGAACAGCGCCAGGGCTACATGCGCCACTTCCACCAGTGGACCTTGGAGGATGGCGCTCATCCGGTGGCTGACCCGGCATGGGCGTGGCTGGAAGCCAACTGGCCCGATGACGGCGAACATCTGGAGCTCTGCTGGGGCGATGCCCGCCCGGGCAATCAGATGTGCAGCGGAACCAAGATCGTTGGCGTCTTCGACTGGGAAGGCGTCTGCATCACCAATGCCGAATCAGACCTGGGCTGGTGGCTGTTCCTGCAACAGTTCAGTTCCGTTGGGATGGGCGTCGAGCTGCCCGACGGCATGCTCACCCGGGCCGAGACCATCGCCCGATGGGAGTCTCGCCGAGACCGACCAGCGGCCAATGTGGAGTTCTACGAACGGTTGGCCGCCTTTCAATTTTCGTTGATCATGGTCCGCCTCAGCCGGGCCCTGCAGTTGGGCATGGAAGTGGACAATCCGGTCACGCCGCTGGCTCGCCAACTCTTTGGCCTGTGAACCGGCGCCACCGATGACCCCGAAGATCGACGCCGCGCTCACCGGTGCGCTGGCCGACGTCCCTGCGGCCGCCGCGCGTCTCAGGCGCATCGGATTTGACGGCTGCTTCACCTTCGAAGGGCCAAGCGACCCGTTCTTCCCGCTGGTGGCCGCGGCGTCATCGGGGCTGGATCTGTACACCAACGTGGCCATCGCCTTCCCGCGCAGCCCCATGCACCTGGCGTACATGGCCGCCGATCTTCAGCGGGCCAGCAACGGCGGCTTCACGCTGGGGCTTGGCACCCAGATCAAGCCCCATATCGAAAACCGATTCTCGTCCACCTGGGGCAAGCCGGTGGCGCACATGAGAGAGCTCCTGGCTGCGCTGCGGGCGATCTTCAGCTGTTGGTCCAACGGCACCACACTCGATCACCGCGGCGACTACTACAACCTCACGTTGATGACGCCGGTATTCGTGCCGCCACCCTTCGGTGCGCCTCCGCCGCTGTGGATTGGGGCGCTGGGTCCCAACATGACCCGGCTGGCGGGCGGCGCGGCGGACGGTCTGCTCGTCCACCCGTTCCATACCGAACGCTTCCTCCGCGAGCGCACGTTGCCGCTGGTTGAGGAAGGCGCGGCCGCCGACGGCCGAACCGGATCACGGTGTGCTGTGGGCGTTGATGTCATGGTCGGTGTCTGGCGTACCGAACAGGAACGCGAGGCGGCCATGCGTGGCTGCCGAGCCCAGGTGGGCTTTTACGGCTCAACTCCGGCCTATCGACCGACCTTCGAATTGCACGGATGGGGCGACCTGCAGCCCCAACTTCGGGCCATGACCAAGTCAGGACGGTGGGACGAGCTTGGATCACTCATCAGCGATGAGATGGTTGCGACAATCGCGTGTGTCGGTACGCCCACCCAGGTCGCACATCAGCTGCATGAGCGCTACGGCGACGTGGCGGATCGGATCGGTTTGCAGGTTCCCTATGGTGCAGATGAATCCGTGCTCGCTGAACTTGTCACGGAGTGGAGGAAGCCCACATGAATCTCAATGGAAAACACGTGGTGATCACCGGTGGCTCACGGGGTATCGGCGCCGCCATGGGTCGGGCGTTCGCTCGTCAGGGCGCACGGGTGCTGGTTGCCGCTCGCAGCGTGGACGCATTGCAGCACCTCGCCTCCCAGATCGACGGTGAATTCCTTCCCGTTGACCTGACCGACGATGAACAGGTCGATGGGTTCGTGACCGGTTGTTTGCGCAAGCTCGGTCACATTGACGTCTTTGTGAACAACGCGGGACTTGAGAACTCCAAGGCCTTCGTCGATGAGGATCGCGATCTGATTCGTCAGATTCTTCGCGTGAATCTGGAGGTGCCCGCGCTGTTGACTCGGGACGTGCTCCCGCATCTGATGGAGCGACCCGAAGCGCATGTGGTGCATGTGAGCTCGGTGGCGGGAACGTTGACCTTTCCCGGCCTGTCGGTCTATGGCGCCTCAAAGGCGGGTCTCACTCAGCTCCACGAAGGGATGCGTATGGAGCTCCGGGACACGTCGGTGGGGTTCACGCTGGCGGCCCCGGGTCCGGTGCATTCGGAGATGTGGGATCGGATCGATGCCGGCTCGCAGTATGGATCACCGGCCATCCGTCGTTTCGAACGGTTGCTGTCGCTGCCGAAGGTGACGCCCGATCAGGTGGCGGCGGACATCGTGGAGGCGGTCGAGGAGGGTCGCGCCCATGTGCGCGGGCCCCATCGTTATGCGCCGTACCACATGCTCAACAACGCACCCCGCCGACTCGTGGAACTCGCCCTCACCGGCGTCTCGCTGCCCCGCAAGCCTTGACCCGGCTCACGACGTCGGTTTGGGCCGCGACGTTTCGGCGTCAGCCGAAACTCGACATTTCTCGGCGTCAGCCGAGAAAAACGTGGGGCCGGTGGGTCTCGAACCCACGACCAACGGATTATGAGTCCGTCGCTCTAACCAACTGAGCTACAGCCCCGAGGCCCCAAGGCTAGGGCCCATGCTGGCTCAGTGGGTCACCATTGGCTCGAGCTCTTTGGCGTGGGCAACCCAGCGCTGGGTCTCGCCCAAGCTCGGCGGCCGACGGACCAGCTTCTTCGTGTCGTTGACTTCGCCCATCTTGGCGTGAAGATTTTCGGCGTTGCGATTGCGCAGTTCTTTGACCGTGTCAACGCCGGCAGCTTCAAGCAGGTCCGAGTACTGGGTTGAGACGCCCTTGATGCGCATGAGGTCTGCACGGTTGACCCATTCAAGGATCATGGCTTCGCTGATGCCGGTATCGCTGGCCAGTGCTTTGCGGCCGGGCTTGCCGCAGCAGCTGCTGAGAAGGGAGCCGGTGCCGCGGATGCCAGCGGCCCGGAGCTTCTTCCCGTTTGCGGGACCAATACCTTCGATACTTTCAATACTTGCCATGGCTGGGCGCCTCCATTGTGGTTCGGCGTGAGCCGGAGAGTGGATGGTTACGTTCGTACGTTAGGACGTTGCGAGCGGCGGTGGAGTCGCGGCTGGTTGTGCCTGCTGGTCGGCCCGGCGCCGCTTGAACCACATGGCGCACGCCATACTCACTCCTGCGATGGCGGCGCCAGCGAGAATGTCGACCACCCAGTGGTTGGCCGTGAGGACCACGGCGATGCTCATCAGGATGGGCGAAACGACCGAGAACGAGCGGAGCGCCAACGATCGGGTCGATCGGTAAAGGGCGAAGCCAGACAGCAGGTTCCAACCAACGTGGAAGCTTGGCAGCGCGGCGTACTGATTGACGATGCTCTTGGGTTGGAGGTAGCGGTACGAGATGGAGAACTCGTCGAGTGAATCCAGAAAGCTGGCGGGGTCGTGGAGGCGGGGCGGAGCGACGGGGAAGAAGGCGAAGAAGCCAAGGCCGATGAGGCCTGAGACGATGACGGCGTTGCGAAACAGGACGTAACCGCTGCGGTCCCGGAAGAAGGTCCAGAACAGGGCGAACAAAATGACGGGCCAGTGGAACCACATGTAGACCCAGTTGCACATCGTGATGATGCTCTGGTGCTCGATCACCATGCCCTGAGCGGTGGCTTCCCAGGCGATTCCGAGCGAGGCTTCGAAGGCCACGATGTCGCTGGCGTTGGAAAATGCGGCGACGGCCTGGTCAGCGGTGACATTGCGAACCACCCAGTACAAGGCGGACGCTGCGGCAATCAGAACAATCTGGGATGCGATGCTGGTCCACGGTGTATGGCCGCGCCAAGCAGCGTCGGGGTGCAGCATCGCCCAGATGGGACCGCCGTTGTCTTCGCGAGCATCGGAAGAACTGGGTACTTGTGCTGAAGTGTCGTTGCTGTAGTCCAGCGCCGCCATCTCATCAGTTTAGTGAACGGCGTACGCTCGCCCCCCGCGTTTACCAAATCGATGGTTCGGCCCCCAGAAATGCAGGCGAAACTTTGCCCGACATTGGGGTCAGAACGCGTCACCGAGCCAGGCAGGTGCGGAGTCGAGAAGAAATTCGCACACCTTTCCGGCCAACGGAAGCGTGGGGCCCAGGTCTTCCTGACCCTGGTAGATCCGTGACAATGACGCGGTCAGCCTGGACACAATGCTGAGCGATCGTTCTGGCGCATCAAGCAATGACATGTAGTTGTCCAACGCCGTGACCTCCAGCGGGAGGTCGGGGCCGGCAACACCCGCCAGGTCGGTGGCGAGCACCAGAAGGTCGGGCGCTTTGGGGAGCGGGGGCATGGCCCAGGTGAGGATGAGCGGAAGGTGATGTTCGTCAGGAATCTCACCCTCGGGATCGGTGAGTTCCAGAATCAGGTCCTCAAACGCAATCATGGTGCGGGGTTCGACCTCGATGGCCAGATGAAGATCGAGGGGTCCGCCGCAGGCGTGGATGGGATGAAGGTCGACTTCCCATGCCTGACGCATGGAGTAGCTCTCGACGAAGTGCCGTTCGTCGTGAATATGGAAGCCCTGGTCGCCGGCCAGATCCTTCAAGTCAGCCACAAAGGTGGCAATGTCAACTACAGCCACGGGCGCCGCTCTCCCCGACAGTCTTCTGGACAATGCATCATTCGTCGTGAGGCTAGCGTCCACGGCGACGGTCTGAATAATTCTTGATGCAAGTTCGACCTGTCGCCCCCAATCCGAATGGAGCCCCCACCCCGATGACTCGCGACGAAATTCTCTCGTTGATGGAACAGGTTGTTGCCGAGGTTCGCCGGGTACTCGCTGGCCTTGAGAACTGGGAGCTGGCGGGGACCGAAAAGGCGAGCCAGTACTCGCACGATCTGGTGGCGGACGAGGCGGCGCTGAAGGTGTTGTTTGCCGCAGGGATCAATGTGGTCAGCGAAGAGTCAGGTATCCACACTGCTTCGGCGGCACCGGCGGCACCGTCTGCGGAGGCGGCACCGTCGGCACCGGCGTCACCGTCTGCGGAGTGGACGGTCGTGATTGACCCGGTCGACGGTTCGACCAATGCCGCCATGGGTCTGCCGTGGTACGCCTGCAGTCTGGCTGCGGTGCGAAACGGCGTGTTGGAAGTTGCGCTGGTGGAGAATCTGGCCACCGGACAACGTTTCACTGCTCGTTCGGGCGAAGGCGCAACCGTTGACGGCGTGGCGCTTACCGCCAGCCCGCGGACAACCCTTGATGGCTCAATCGTGGTGCTCAACGGTCATGCCTCGCCTCGCGGTGCCTGGGCCCAGTACCGAAGTCTGGGCGCCACGGCGCTCGATCTGTGCTTTGTGGGCGCAGGTCGGTTTGACGGAAGCGTGGACGCAGCCAGTGATGAGATTGCTCCGTGGGACTATCTGGGGGCCATGTTGGTTTGCCAGGAGGCAGGGGCGGTGGTGCAGGATCTGCACGGTCGGCCGATGGTGACATTGGACCCTGAAGCGCGCCGGACCCCAATCACCGCCGGCACTCCGGAGTTGCTGGCGGAGCTGGTGGCGTTCCGGCAGGGTCCGGACTTCGGTTGACCCGTGGCGGCCACGGCGCAAAAGGTGCTCCGCGTTGGATGTGCCATGTGGGCGCATCCCGGGTGGCGGGGGAGCGTCTTTCCTGCAGACACGCCCAAGGGATCTGAGCTTGAGGTGTACAGCACGTGGTGCACTGCGGTGGAGGGGAACACCAGCTTCTACGGCCTTCCGTCCTCGGTCTCGGTGAGCCGCTGGCTCAGCCAGGCGCCCGCCGACTTTCGGTTCATGTTCAAGTTGCCGCGAACCATCACCCATGACAAACGGCTTCGCAACGTGGCCGCTGAGGTGCGCGACGCGCGGGAACGCCTGGCGCCGCTGGCGGCTCACATCGACACCTTCCATGTTCAGTTGCCGGCTTCTTTCGGACCCGACGGACTTCCCACGCTGAACCAGTTCCTGGCAGAGCGTTCGACCGATGTCGGCTGGTCGGTCGAAGTCCGTCATCGTGAATTCGCCAACGGGGGTCCGGCCGAAGCCGCCCTCCACCGCGTTCTGGAAAGCGTCGGTGCCGAGCGAGTCATCATCGATACCCGGGCGGTGTTTGCCGGACCGATGGCCACCGCTGAGGAGAAGGAAGCCTTCGAGCGAAAGCCTCGGCTGCCGGTTCGGCCGGTGGCCATTGGCAACCTCCCCGTGGTGCGGTTCATTGGTCAGACCGACCCGGCAAGCAATCCCGAGTGGTGGGCCAAATGGGTCCCCAAAGTTGGGGAGTGGCTCAATCAGGGCCGAACGCCAACGGTCTTCATTCACACCCCCGACAACGCGGTGGCGCCGCTACTCGCTCGTCAGTTTCATGACGAGGTGCGTCAGCTTGTCGACAACCTGGCCCCGTTGCCTGCCCCGGCAACCGCATCCTCCCAGCTCCGGCTGCTCTGATCCCTGCTCTGATCCCTTCTCTGATCCCGTCTCTGATCTCTTTGACCTGCCGGCGACCGGCGTGGGTGACCGCGCCACCACAGACAATGTTCATCCCGGGCTGATTTTGGCATCTGGTATGTCAATTTGTTGACAGAGCGTCGGGGCGATCTCGGTGAGGGGGACGCGCTCGCTAGATTTGACTCGTGAGTGGGCACGCCGAACAGTTTGTAAACCTGGGCATTGATGGTCTCAGTGATGCGTGGCGGGTCGGTTCGGGTGGTTCCGCCGCAGTGTTCGGCGCCCGCGACAACTCCGGTCGACCCGTCGCGGTGAAACTCCTTCGGTGGGCCGTGGAGCCGGCCGAAGCAGAGCGTCGATTCAATCAGGAACGTCGGGTCCTTGAGCGACTTGGCGATCATCCGGGTGTCGTGCCGATTCTGGGTTCCGGCATTACCAACAGCGGCGAGCTCTACTTCACGATGCCGCTGTTGCCGGGCTCGATGAGTCAGGTGGTCAGCCAACGAGGTCCCATGGGTTGGGAGCAGGCGGCCTCGTTGACGTTGGACGTGGCTCGGACCATTGACTTTGCTCACAGCAATGGAGTCCTCCATTGTGACCTCAAGCCCGCCAACCTGCTGCTGTCGGACAACGGTCGCCCCATGGTCGCCGACTTTGGAATTTCGCGTCTGACCGACGAGGCCGACACCGCGTCCACTCGTATGGCCGTGAGTCCGAGCTACGCGGCGCCCGAACGCTTCCGCGACGAACCGGTGACGGTGCGGTCCGATGTCTACTCGTTGGCCAGCACCTTTTCGGCGCTGGTGACGGGCCGTCCACCGTTCACCTCCAGGACCACCAAGGACTCTCCCGAGCAGATCATGGCTCGAGTGTTGAGGCGCCCGCCGCCTGACCTTGCGGTGGCCGCTCAGGTACCTCGGCCAGTTGCCGCGGTGATCAGTCAGGCCATGTCCAAAGACGCCATGGAGCGTCCGCACTCTGCGGCTGCGTTCGCCGACCAGCTGCGCTATGCGATGGTTGCGTCCGGGGGACGGGTTGAAGAAACAATCACCATTGATGTTCCGTCGTCCAATGCGTGGGAGCGCATGGCGGTGCAAGCCAACACGCATGACTACAAGTCGAGGAGTGCCTGGTTGTGGGCGGCAGCCATGCTGCTTCCGCTGGCGCTGGTGGCGGGATTGATCTGGGGCTTGAGTGGCGATGGTGGTGATGGTGGTGATGACGTGGCCACGGAGTTGGGTGCGGTAACCAGCACGCCCGAGGTCGCCACTGCAACGCCGACCGTGCCTGCGTTGGAAACTGCGCAATCGGTGGCAGCCGAAGTGACCGCGCGGCCTGTACCCACCAGCACGCCAGTTGCGACCAGCACACCGGTGCCGGCAACGGCCACTGTTGCGCCCACCGCAGAACCATCTGCGGAAGCGACTGTTCCCGTGTTCCCGCGCCTGTTTCAGACGCCTACACCGGTACCACCGACGGCCACTCCTTCACCCACGTCGCCGCCCGCACCAAAGCCCACCGCAACAACCCGACCCCAGCCAACCGCAACGACTCGACCGCAACCCACCGCAACGCCGCGCCCCCAGCCAACCGCAACGTCTCGACCGCAACCAACCGTGGTGCCAACGGCGACCGCCGTGCCCAGCCGTGACTGCCCAACCGGATGGAGTGGACCCAACGCAGCAGGGAATTGCACCCAAACCGCCCCGGCGGAACGGACGCCGCGTCTGGTCATCTATTCGTGCCCTCGCGGAACCGACGGCAACCCAACACCCGACGATCCAACGTGCAGCGGCACCGAGACCCAGTCGGTTGCCGCTGATCGAACCGAGCGTCTGGTCTGTCCGCCGGGGACCACGGGTTCACCGACACCGGGGGCGCCGTACTGCTACGGCCCCTCGTCGGTTGACACCAGTCAGATTGCGCTGCAGGTGCACTATGCGCCCACCTATGTCTGTCAGCTGGGTTCAACGGGTTCGCCCACCGCCGGGGACCCCACCTGCCTCACGCCGGACGGACTTTCGATTTCCGCGGTGGTGAACCAGCAGCCGTCGGATTTGGTATGCCGCAACGGCGCCACGCCGCAAGCCGATTTCACCTGTCCGGTCAGCACGGGTGGTGAACGGGTCTTCGCCAATCTGGAGATTTCGCTTCGGTGCCCCAACGGCTCCAGTGGCACGCCGACCTTCGCCAATCCATCGTGCACCGGCAGCCGCTCCACGCGGGTTGCGGCGCGTGTGGTTCAGAACACGCCGGGCGGGTGGGTCTGTCCTGCGGGATTCAGCGGATCTCCCACCACCGCCAACCCGGTGTGTTTGCGGTCCCAGCCGGCCACCTGAGCACCGCCCGGTCCCCAACAGCGAACCCGATGTGGGAGCCACATTGCGTTCATCGAAGTCGAGCATGAAGTTGCGAGGGTCGAAGGGTATTTGATGGGGTTGCCCGTAGTTGAGCAACCGCGTTGCGGCACGGTTTCCGATTGAACTGACTCTGGTCACAGAGTCCGGGGCTGGTCGCAATGCGATCAAAACCGGTTCTTTGGCTTGCCACCTTTGGCTGCGTGAGTTTGCGCGTGAGGATTGGCACGTTGATTCCAGAGAGGTCCGGCGGCGTATCCAGGGTGGATTCGTGGTTCTTCTCAAGCCGTTTTTGAACGGTCAATGCGATCCACTGGGCTGCTGCTGGGTGTTGTCTTGGGTGGGTACTTGGTGCGTGGTGCTCTACTGAGGGTTCTTTGCTGGCCTCGACTTCTCGGTGCGTGAACTCTTCACGTTGCTTGCTTCGCCTGAGGAACGATCTACTTTGCAATGACGGTCGGTCCGCTGTTGGGCAGTCCTGGGTCAATGTGTTTCGATCAGACGGTCGGCGATTTCAGCGCTGCTACTTGAGATCTCTGCGGTGAGAGGAAGTGGCCTTTCAAGAACCCGTTTTCGAACTCCGGTGCTCCGTTTCCCCGCCGGTTGACAACGGTCAGCTGCGGTCCAGTTTTTCGACTGATATGACTGCACATGACGGGTTGTTCCAAACGTTGAATCCGGTCTGGATGGCTGCGTTCTCTCTCCTTCACCGTGCACCAGTCCTTCTGCGCATGCTGTTGCGTTGAAAGGTCTTGGGCCGTGGTTCCGGTTTCTGAGGTATCGCTACCTTCCGAGGACTCTGATGTGTCCTTCGCCAGTTCGTTGGTTATGTGTTGCTTTGCGGTTGTTCGTCTGTGGGTCTCCCCTTCTTCGATTCGGTTCTGCATGTCGACCGATGTCGGCAATGTGGCATCCACATCGGGCTGCTGCGGTTGTTGAAATCGTTATCGCCGAGGTGGCGTCCGGCTTCAGTGCTTTGAGCTCAACGACCCAACTCGGTGATCGAACGGGGTAGGTGGATCGGGCGGGTCGGGCCGGTAGGGCCGGTAGGGCGGTCAGTACGGGGGTTGATCGCGCAGTTCGCTCCGGGCCTCTTTGACGCCGCGTGCAAGCTTTGGAAGTTTGGCGGCGCCAAACAGCAACACGATGACGGCGGCGATAATCAGCAACTCGCTGGTCCCAATCATGGGTCTGTCTTTCTTCTGGTCGATGAAGGTGATCTTCGTCTCGGCGGGTTACGCCTCAGACTGAAGCGTGGGCCACCGGGCACCACCGTTGTCCCCGAATGTTCCGCGCCTGCTGATCCTTTCCGCCCATGGCATGGTCACCGGACCCATTCGGGTCAACTGACAGCCCGCTAATTCGTATGTCGCTTGGCGTTTCAGGCTCAATGTGGTTGGTCGACCACTGCCCGGTGGCCCAAGCCGACGTGGGCCGGAAGAGAGCAGTGAGAAATAGTGAAGGCAACAGTTGCGGGTTCAGAGTCGAACCACAATGGAGAGAGTGATGCGGCGCCGGCAGACCAGAGCCGGCGCCGCTTTGTCGGATGGTGCGCCGGAGCGGGCACCGGAGCCGCAGTGAGCATTGCCTTGGGTCTTGGCACGGCGGCGCCTGCGGCCGCGCAGGACCAGGCGTCGTCCGCGGCCGGCGAGTGTGAGTCGATGACGGTTTGGGTTCTGTCCCCGGCCTGGGACACGCCGCGTGGCCCGCATGGAAAGACCGAACTGAAGTCCAAAGCTTCTCTGATAGCGGCCAAACATCGGTGGGCCTTGACGGAAACGGATGCGTTGAACATGAACCTGCACAAGTGTTCATGGGCGCCCGCAGTGCCGGTGCAGGTGCGGCGCAAGGAGTTCATGGAGATCTGGAACCACAACGGCGCGGGCGCGTACCGGTGGTCGAACCCCTGGAACAACAGCACCCCGGAAATTTTCGACACCCGTTGTCTTGAGCACATTCCCGACGGAGACGCCATCTGGGCGACCGCCATGGATGCCAGTATCTGCACGCTGAGCGCTGGAACGGTGCCGGCCGCGGCTACGCCGGTTGGAACCACCGCAACGGTGACGACGCCCTCGGTCACGTTCACCACGGCGACGGGGGGACCGGTTCCCACGGCAACGACCGCGGTGACGGTCCCCACGGCAACGACCGCGGTGACGGTCCCCACGGCGGGGCCCGGCCCGACCGTGACCGCCAGGCCGGTAGCCGGCTTTGGCTCGGCGCCGTCTTCGCTGGCTTTCACTGGCTCGGACAGTCGGGTGCTCGGGGTACGGGGAACGTCGCTCGCGGCCGCCGGCGCCGGCCTTGTGGCCTTCGCCCGCCGGCGCCGCAACGTCAGCCAGGCCGCTCTTGCTCACGCCGCAAACGACGGCGCGCTAAAACGGTCCGATGCAAACCGAGCCCGACCATCCGCAGGACTTCGCTGACCGGTCGGGCACCGCGGTCGTGATCGGCGGCACCGGCGGACTGGGTGCCGCCGTCTGTCAGATGTTGGCCGACCGGGGATCCCGGGTGGCCTTCACCTTCCAGACAAACCAGGACCGGGCAACCGAAATTGAGGAGGCGCTTGGACCTGAGACGTATGGCATGGCGGTGGACCTGACCAATGAAGCGGCCGCCGCCGGTTTCATCCATGGCGTGGCCGAGCGAGTGCCCATCCACACCCTGGTGTATGCCGCAGGTCCGACCGTCAGCCAGCGGCACATCAGTCAGATCGCCCCGGCTCTGTATGCCCGGCACCTCACCATGGAGGCGGGGTCCTTCTTCAACGTGGTCCAACCGGCACTCCAACATCTGCGCAAGACCGGCGGCGCGATTGTGGCGATCACGACCGCGGCCACCCGTCGATATCCGGTCCGTGATGGTTTGTCGCCCGGAACCAAAGCCGCCGTGGAAGCAATCGTGAAGGGCATCGCCGCAGAAGAAGGCCGCTTTGGTATTCGGGCCAACTGTGTGGGCCCGGGCATGTTGACTGACGGGATGGCCGCGCGGCTCATGGCCTCAGGCGACCTGGACGAGCGGGCGTTGGAGATCACAAGAAACAACATTCCGCTGCGCGCCTTCGGCTCGGCCCAGGACATTGCTGAAGCGGTCTGCTTTCTGGCGTCGGATCGAGCGGGATTCATCTCCGGACAGTGTTTGGACGTGGACGGTGGGTACACGGTCTGACCTCAGGTGCCATCGCCGACCGGACGCTTCTGCTAGTCGAGTTCCTGCAAGTTCAGCTCGTGACGGATGGCAAATCCGTCAAGCAGTGCTTTGGTGCGGCGTTGGAATGAGACCTCGGATTCAGTGCGCTCGCCGGCGCGCGGCGCCTCTCCGCCCGCCGCAATAACGTCAACGATCGCGGTGTCGGCCTCTGACTGCGCCAGGATCATGTGCGCCTGTCGGGTGCTGGACTCGGGAAGGCCTCGTTCGCCAACCATGACAAAGAACTTGTTTCCGCCCGCCCGGAACTGGAAGCCGCCGACTTCCAGAAGGAAGTTGTGGAGGAGTCGAAGATCGGCGTCAGCGATCTCATAGGACTGCACGAGCATGTTCAAAGACTACGTGGCTGCGGCGGGGGGTGCCGGACAGAGCGCAATGGTTCACATCCCCTTAACACTGTGGCAAATGGGACCCACCAGCATGGCTAGCCTTTGGCGATGGTCATGGCCCTGGCGCGCTTCAACATGGTGGATCCCAACGCGACCCCCGAGTCCATGTCCGAGCGCTACCGGGCCATGCTGGAAATTGCAGACCTGGCCGACGAGCACGGCTTTTATGGCATCACTCTGGAGGAGCACCACGGCGCCGACAACAACTGGAGCCCGTCGCCCATGCTCACCGCGGGCATGGTTCTGGCCCGCACCACCCAACTCACCTGCACGCTGTCCGCCCTGCTGTTGCCGCTGCACGATCCCATTCGGGTTGCCGAGGACCTGGCGGTCATCGACCTGGTGTCGCAGGGGCGGCTCAATGTGATTCTGGGTCTGGGTTATCGGCCTGAGGAGTACCACCTGTTGGGCAAAGACTGGGACAACCGCGGTCGGCTCTTCGACCACGCGATCGAGACGCTGTTGGCCGCGTGGTCCGGCAAGCCGTTTGTGTACCGCGGCGAGACAGTGCAGGTGACGCCGGTGCCGTTCACCCAACCTCGACCGCTGGTGATGTTGGGGGGTAGCTCCAAGATCGCGTGTCGGCGCGCCGCAAGATTCGGACTGCCCATCAGCCTGGCCGCCAACCTGCCGGAGTTGGAGGAGTACTACTACGCCAGGTGCGCAGAGTACGGAACCGAAGGATTCATCATGATGCCGTCGGCCACGACCGCCATGTTGTGGTGCTCGGAGGATCCGGATCGGTCGTGGGCCCAACTGGGTCATCACTTTCTGCACGAAGCAGAGACCTATCGGCAGTGGCAGACGCCCGACATTCGTTCGGCCGTGCACTCCCAAGCTCAGAGCGCCGATGAACTTCGCGAAGAAGGGATCTATCAGATCCTGACACCGGAGCAGATGCTCGAACGATCTCGCAATCCCACGACCGGCGGGGTGCTGACGTTGCATCCCCTGGTGGGAGGGATGCCGGTGGCCGAAGCCATGACCTGCATGACATTGTTCGTTGACCAGGTGATTCCGCATCTGGGGTGAGTTCACCCGCTGCGCCGTCTGGCCACGCTGCGCTGTCTCACCACGTTGCGCCGTCTCACCACGCTGGGTCTCACCACGCTGCGTGGCTTCGATGGCGCTTTTCGTGAGCCTCGGATAGCATCTCGGCATGATGGTCCAACGAAGCTCGCGACTGGTCATGATCGACGACCAGGTCTCGTACGCCGAGGCATTGGGGCTGGCGTTGTCTATCACCCCGGATCTTGAGATTGTTGGCCAGGCGGCGGACGGAACCGCGGGTCTGGAAGTGTGCGCCGGTGCCGATCCTGACCTGATCCTGTGCGACTTCCGCCTTCCAGGCGGCAGGACAGGAACGGAAGTGGCCGATGAGCTTCGGTCCAACGGTTCCAACGTTCCGATCATCATTCTCACCGGGTTCCCCGCACCTCAGGTTCGTCGCGAAGCGGCCGCCATGCGCAACGTGCATGTGCTTTCCAAAGACCTGTCCATAACCGAACTGGTCAAGGCCATTCGCTCGGTTCTGGCCGGCACACCGATTGCCGCACTGTCTGACATTCACGAGATCCGCCTGAGCCCCGGCGAGATCGAAGTTCTTGAGCTGCTCAACCAGGGATTGACGCCCGCCGAGGCCGCCGAACACCTGAGCCTCTCCATTCACGCCATTCGGGCGCGAATCAAATCGTCCTACCGCAAACTTGGCGTTGGTTCTCAGGTTGAAGCTCTGGTCAGTGCCACGCGGTGTGGTCTGGTTGTACCTCCTTCATGAGTCCTGACGAGTCGGCGCCGGCCGCTTGGACGCAGCCGGAAGAGCCGCTGGTCCATGCCGGTGAAATGGAACAAATCCGAGAGATGCTGCTGGGCTCGGCGCTGCGAGAAATTGATCAGCTGCGCGAGCGGGTCGAAGAACTTGAAACCAGTCTGCTTCACGCCACGGGACGGTCGAAGGCGGTATCGGAGGTCCTGCTTGACGTGGCGGAAGCCCCATCGTGGGAGCAGGGCCAGCTTGGCGCGGCGCTCAGCCCCGAAGTCGACTCCGCCATCTACACCAGTGCCCGGCAGGACAGCGACGTTCTGGCCGAAGCCCTCTACCCGGTGCTCGGTCCGGCCATCCGCAAGATGATCATGAACATCTTCACCGGCGGTGACATCAATGAGCAGCAGGCGTTCTCGGTCGACCAGCTACTCCTGATCGAACGACGCTCCGGCGTGTTGTTGGCCGAGACCAATTCCACGTCGAGCGAGGCGCTGGATGCGGACGTCATCTCCGGCATGCTCGACGCCATCCGCCTGTTTGTGTCGGACGCGTTTGATACTCCCGAACATGACGGCTTGCAGGATCTTCGGGTGGGGGAGACCTCGGTGGTAGTGGAATGGGGTCCCGATGCGGTCCTTGCTGCGGTCGTGACCGGAACCGTTCCGTCGGAGTGGCGGGTTCAATGTGCGGAGATGCTGCATCGCTTCCACAGAGATTTCGCCCAATCGCTGGCCAACTTTGCTGGCGACGTATCGGTCTTTGTGTCGGCGGCGACGCGAATGCGTCTGCTGTTGGAGTCCGCTGACGTCCTGGCCAGCGAGACCGAATCATCGTCGGCACTCAAACCAGCGATCTTCGCGGCGGTCGGCGTGGTGATTTTGCTGGTGGCGGCGGTGCTCGTTGGGGCGTGGCTGTGGTGACCGGCCCCCAGGCACCCGCACTGATCCGATCCAAAGTTGTTCTCCTCGGAGCGCCGGGAGTGGGCAAAACCAGCCTCATCCGCCGCTTCGTTCATCAGACATTTTCCGAAGAGCATTTGACAACGCTGGGCGTCAAGGTTGACCGCAAGACGGTCTCTCTTCCCGGCGTGAACGTCGTCATGTTGCTGTGGGATATGCATGGCGAAACCGTGGACCTCGAAGTGCCGGCCGCATACCTGCGTGGCTCAGCAGCAGTCCTGCTGGTGGCCGATGCCAGCCGACTTGACCAAACGCTCGCCCCCTGTCAGATCCTGCTGGAACGACTCCTGTCCATGTCGCCCAATGCGGCGGTGCAATGGGTGATGAACAAGGCGGACCTGATCCAGGATTGGGAGCCTGCCGCCGCCATCCTGGATGCGGCGGGAATTGACATTGGCGCCACCGTGAAAACCAGTGCGTTGGATGGACGCGGCGTTGAGGATGTGTTCTCGAGCGTGGCGTCCAGCATCGCTGGCCGAGCGACCGCCGGCAGCTGACCAACCGGGCGAGCCAACGCTCAGGTGGCCACCGGGTCACTGGAGGCCGATTGGACCGTGGTAGCCGGATCGGGTTCTTCACCCCACAGGGGAATCTGCAGCTCAATTGTTGTGCCGACCGGATGGTTGGCTCGGGCCAGGATGCTGCCATCGAAGGCTTCGAGAATCCGGCGGGTCAGCGCCAGACCGATACCGCTGCCTTCGGTGGCCGACGGGCCTTGTTCAAACAACTGAAAGATGCGTTGCAGGTCTTCTCGGTCAACACCCATGCCGTTGTCGGTGACGGTGATGACGGCTCGACCACGCTCGGCGGATTTGGCGGCCAGCTCCACCACCAGTGGCCGGTCCGGATGCCGATATCGCAACGCATTACTCAACAGGTTTGCCAGCACGCTCTGCAGCGGGATTGGGCGGGCCGCAACCAGAGGCAACTGGCCAACCTTCACAATGGCGCCGGTCTCCGCGAGCTGGGGGCCAAGCGTATCCATTGCGTCGTTGGCGATGAGAGTCATATCCACTGGTTGAGCATCGGTGGTGGAGATTCGGGTTCGTGAGAGGTCCAGCAGCGACTGCACCTGCTTGTGCATCAGCGAGACCCCGGCACGGATCTCCCGAGCGCAGGCATTGGCATTGGCCACGAGCGCATCGCGGTCACCGTCCACCAACTGGCCCAGGAGCTCGGCGTAGATGGCAACCGATCGCAGGGGCGATACCAACTCGTGCGCCGCAATGTAGGCAAACTGTTCAAGCTCGTCGTTGGAGACCGCAAGTGCGTCTCGCATCTGGCGCAGGTCGGATTGCTTCTCCACCAGGAGTGCGCTCAGCTGCGCCAGCCGCGTGTGCTCCATGATTCGGTCCAGCTGATTCTCTACCGAGGTGGCGGCCCACGTGAGGGCGCCGGACGCGTCCGGCCCGAGCGTTGGTTGGGTGGAGGCGACGACCAGGAAGCCGGCTTCGGCCGCGGGGCCGGTGACGTCAAAACACTGCCAGGCGTCCACCCACGGTGCCTTGGGCCGCCGGGCAATTGGGTCGAATTCTGGTGAGATCCCCGACGCAGAACACACCGCATTGGGCAGCATGCCTTCGGCAAACACCAGTTCGGCCGCGTCGGCCTGACAGGCCACGCGTGCCAGATTGAGCACCGAAAAAAGAGATTCGTCGAAGGAGACAGTCATGGTTTTGCATCAGCCGAATGCGCCCACAACGCCTGACGGCGTTCAGATCCTGGCCGGGGAGATATGTTTGTTTACTACATGAGTCTCGGCGCAATCAGCCGAGAAATTTAGCCGGTTTCCAGAAAAGTATTCAGATCAGTACGAAGTTGCCGATACTGAACCGTTGGAGTGGCGAACTTCAACCGGAACAGTGAGTTCGTGGGTGAGTTCGTCGGCAGAGCGGCTGTTGATGTCAGTCGGTGGAGGAGAGCAAGCGTGGACCGTAAGAACAAGGCATCAAGCCCGACGTCTTCAAACGGGACCGAAGCAGCGGCTCCGCCATTCGGCGAAGGTGACCTGGGTCGTCTGCAGCAGATTCTGCTGGGCGATCACGCCCGGCAAGCCGCCGAACGCATTGACCTGCTTGAGCAGGCGATGTTGGGAGCGGTGGCCGACTTGCGCCGTGACGTCGATCTGCGGTTCGAAGAACTTTCGACTCGACTGGACGCCGAGAACTCGGAGCGGACCGAAGAAGTTGGCCGGCTCAAAGGGCGAGCCACCCGCGAGTCCAATGCGCGCAACGAGATGTCGGTTGAGATGCATCAGAAGATCAGTCACCTTGAGTCCCGGCTCGCCGAGCACTTGGCGGCGCTGAAAGATTCGCAGGTGGATCGGACCAACCTGGTCGACATCCTCACCAAGGCCGCAGCCTCTCTGGCCAGCAACGACGCCGACTGATCAGCCGCCGGTTGCGTTGCTGAGAATGGCGTCTTCGGCGTCCGCTCGGAGGTCGTTGGCCAACCGTTCCAGAATGGCGCTTGGATGACTGGCGAGTTCATCGCCGCGCAGAGACCCTTCCTGACGACGGGCCGGGGTGTCAAGTAGCAGCCAGCCGTGGGTTCGGTGATCTGCGTTGCGCCTGGTGCGCAGCAGTGCAATTGCGTGCTGCTCGCTGGTGACGCTGAAGGTGGTTGCCTCGTGACCGGCGCAGCAAAGCCGGGGGACTTCAGACAGCACCGGGTGCGTCTTCAGGAGCGTGGTGCTCCAAGTCGAAAGGGCGGCACCGACGGCGATCACCGCAAGGGGGGCTTCGTCGACATCATCAATGGTGGCCAGGTAGTCAAACAGTTCAAGCTCATCCCGAACGATCACACACTCGTCGCCGGTCAGATCGGTCTGCTCCATGATCGAGTTCCACAAGGTTGGAGCCGGGTCATGGCTGATAAGGATGACCGGACCGCGACCCGGCGGGAGTTGGTTGGTAGTCGGCGAGTGGGCGGCGTCGACCTTGGTCTTGAGTTCATGGGGGAGGGTGCGGACAGCAGTCATGGGCTTCCAATCTTGGGTTCGGGCAAACCGCTTGTGTGGCCCCTTCGCCCAGGTTGGCTGACCGATGAGGGGTTGGCCGGAATGGCACCAAAGGAGGTAGGCGCAGGTTGTCGAAGCCACCGAGGTCTGGTGTTTGAAGAATCGGGTTGCGCGGCGGGCGGGCGCCGCTATCGTTATCGCACCCGGGCGCATAGCTCAGTTGGCTAGAGCATCTCGTTTACACCGAGAGGGTCGGGGGTTCAAGTCCCTCTGCGCCCACAACTTTTTTCGGATCTGTCAAGGTCTCGTTGACCGAAGATGGACCAAGGTCCGACCTCTGCGAGCGGCAACCCGTTTGGTGGCCACGATGTCTCTTCGGACTTGCGACGCACATCGAATGTGTTCCAACCCAACCCAACCCAGGACGGCGACCACGATTGCCTCCAGCGACTCCAAGCGCCTCCATGCGCTTGAACCTATTCAGTGGGTCACTCACTGTGGCGGATGAATCTCGAATGCCTCGAAGCCATTTGGCCGGACAACGGTGAAGTGTCGCATGTCCAAGGTGGCGATGTTCGGGTCACTGCGGCTCTCCGCCGACGCCATCACAATGGCGTCGGTTGTTCCAAGCGGCAGGTCGCCATATTGCTCGACCAAGTCTGCCGCGCGTCGGAGTTCACGCTGCGTTGGAGCCAGCACCTCAAAGCGGGACGTAGCAAGGGAACGAAGGAACGACGCTTCGGTTTGCGCACCTGCGATGCGCCCAATCATGAAACCAGCTTCGGCCACCACCGGGCCCGGAACCAGAATCAACGTCGTCGCCAATACCAATTCGACGCACCGTGAGTGATCAGGGTCATCCCGGTTCGCCGCGGCAAGCAACGGACCGGTGTCGAAGATCACTCGCCGAAGTTCTCTCGACGAAGGTAAGCATCGGCACTAGCGCCAGTTACCTCGGTCGACCCGAAAGCCGCCACAAACTCAAACGGGTTCTCGTCAAGCACGGTGCCAAGCGCCTCGGCAATCACTTCGCTCAAGGAGCGGCCTTCTGCCTGAGCGCGCATCTGAATCCGCTCAGCGAGGTCATCAGGGAGCTCCACGGTCATTTCCGTCATATGTCCATCGTACCCGAAGGCACTTTGCAGGCGTAAGTCCCGATAGCTACCGAGGTTGAGATCCAGCGGCTCTTTGACGAGAACCTCTTCGTCTATGGCGCCGTCGAAATGGTAGGGCCCCAAAGTGAAGACAGGCACCCCATCCAGGCGCACATCCAGCACATCTGACTCGAGATTGTCGTACCCAATCTGCAGGATGGGATGAGTCGAATCAAAAGGAGAATTCTCATGTTCTATCTGACCGTCATCTCGATTGTTGTCACAGTGATCGGCATGGCCGTCGGTATATACACCGGGCTGGCGTCGAGCAAGTTTGACAGCCTCCGGACAGGTTGCTGATCGAGGCAAATGCACCGGACGGGACCGCAATCGCGGCTCAACGAGTCCATGTGCATAACAAATACGAAGCACAACCAAGCCGATCGTCCAGCGGTTCCGCCGACGAACAATTGATGGTCGGGCTGCTTATCGGGTTTGGGGCGTGCAGCCTCTTTGCCAGACACTCGGAGACCCTTGGCGCAATACTGGCTGGCTTCGCGGCGTTGGCGATGGCTGCGCTTGCTGCGGCGACTCGACGCGGGCTTGGTCGCGGCTCGTTTCTCGTGCTGGCGACCCTTCCAGTTGCTGCTGGGGTGTACGGGCTCGTGTTGAGAGAACTGGAATTCGTCGCACGGCTGTCCGATCTCGCCGAGTGGGCCAAGCACCTCTTCTTGTTCGTCGGATTGGGTGTCGGCTGCATCGCCAGCGCGGTTCTCGGGCTCGGAGCGACGTCGACGGCGGCGCGTTGGTCGACGGCGCTTCAGTTCAGCTTTCGAGGTCATCTACTCGCGGTGACGTTTTTCATTTGCGCGGTCGCTTTGTTGTTTTGGCTCGGGCAGGGCGGGATCTCCGTGGAGGCTTCAATCGGGCAGTGACGTCACATCACCCGGCTGGCGCCGAAACGTCGCGGCCAAAACTCGCGTTGCAGGGTTCGAGAGCTGTCCGATAAGGCCCACGTATTCGGCTTCGCCGAAACCGGAGTTGTTTCGCCTGGCAGCTCACAACGTCCCCCGCCGCACGTTGGTGGGTTTTGAGAGCTGTCCGACAACGGCCACGTTTTGCGATTTCGTCGCAAATTGATGTTTGGCTTCGCCAAACGTCCCCGGTCACCGGTCGGCAGGGACCCGACCTGCTGCGTGACATGCACCGAAGCGGTTCAGAAGTCTTGAGCCGTCACTCCGGGCGGAGCAGCTCCTGAGGAGCCTTGTCGAGATGCTCAGATGGCGGGACAACCCAGCGTTCAACCGTCACCGAACGGTGCAGCGCAGAACTCACTGCTCCCCGCTCCCCAGTTCGATGTCGATTCCTACGAGTTCGATTGCTCCATCTGGTGCGAGCTGACCAGTCACCACGAAGGCACGAACCAGAACACCGGTTCCTATGAGAATCCGGTAATCCGAGCGGCCGAGGATGAGTTTGGGCAGTCGGTCCCAGTCTTCCGCAAATCGCTCAACGATCTTGAACAGTTCGTGGCTCTGGAAGTCATAGCTGCTCGGCTCACCGTTCGGGCCCCGCTCGCCACGGAGTTGCACATCGAAGTTCACAAAGAAGGACTGCATTGCTCGAACCTCGCGGCGGGTGCTCAAGCGGACTTTCTGCCTTCGGTCTCCGCTATCCGCTTCAACGCCTTCTGTCGAGCACGATCGACGAGCCCAGCTGGGGCATCTTCAAGGTCCCAGACGATCGACTGATCCAAAATTTTCTGGCGCTCCGCTGGTGTCATCGCATCGAGTTCGGCCGCAGTCCAGATTTTCGGTTCCATCCCATAAACCCTACAGAACGGGTATGACAGCCACCAGAACTTCGACCAGCAGTCGAGGTTCGCAGCATTCTTGGCAGTGCTGGGTTTCTGGGTATCTGGATCGACCACCTCTTCGCCAACGAGGCTGATGCTGCCAGCGAGCACCAGTTGCGATCGCTGCTCCGTTGCCCGGTTCTTGTCACGGGGCAGCGGTAAGGTTGTCCCATGTCAAACCGGAAGAACCGGACCGCCGCCGAGATGGAGCTGATGACTCCGAACGAACGCGCACGAGTTGTTCGCGACGGGCAACTCGACTCGCTTGAGAGCCTCGATCCCGACTTTCGTGCGCGAGTCGAAGCCAAGAGCCGCAAGATCGCCGAGGAATACGGACTGCTTGACTCCGAACCTTCGTGACAGACCGCTACGAAGTCCACGTCACTGACACGTTCTTTGAAGAACTCGATCGGCAGCTGCCAGCCAAACGAAGCCCGATCGGGAACCATCAGCAACTGACTTCATCGTCAGGTGCTTCGAATGGGATTCACGCCATTAAGGCACGCGACTACCTGATGCGCTGCCAGATGAACATCAACCACGGTTTGAATGGGACATGGCTAACCAAGCAACGAAATCAGCAGCTGAATAGCGGGACCTACGAAAAGCACGTCTATACGGTCTTTGTGTCCAAGTTCAGTCAGAGCTATGGATCCAATTGGTCCAAGTGCTACTCCGCTCTTGAGCAGCTTCGAGGCGACATAGCGAACAACCGGGTGTGAGTTTGGCAGAGAAGAGTCACTTCGTTGCACCCGTTCGAGTATGGATTCTGGCCTTGTTGTTCCTCGCTTCGTGCTCAAGCGGCGAGGCACAAGTAGAGCAGTCACAGAGTGACCGGTCCACCAGGCCGATTCATGCGCTGCTCGATATCGCTGCCGACGTCGAGGAGGTTGACTTTCGCGCTTTAGACCGCGCCGTTGAACTCTCCATACAGGCTTGCATGGCTGATGCGGGCTTTGAGTACACGCCGGAACTCGATATCGAGTACGGCGATAGTGCTCCGGTTCCTGCCACTGAGTCGGCGGCAGTTGAGGGATACGGCTACGTCAGGGACTTCGAAGCGAACCTCGGACCGATAACAGCGGCTGGTACCTCGCCAAGCGAGAACGAATCACGCCTGGCAAAAATGTCGGCCCAAGAGCGTGAAGCCTTCGAAAAGACGCTCTGGGGCGACGAAGCTTCAACGCTGGGATGCTTCGACAGTGCCACGGCGCAGGCGTATTCAATCGATCCGAATCTGAAGGCCGATGCCTTCTATCAAAACTTCGGGTCGGAATTGGCCGATCTCTATGACCAGGTCGAGGCCGATCAGCGCCTCATCGACGCCGGCGATGCGCGAGTACGGTGTCTCAATCAGGCGGGCTACGGCGTAGACGAAATTCAAGAGGCCTCGGACCTTGTCTTTGAGCGCCTTGACCAGCTGGAGCCGATGATTGAAATGGTGTTGCCTGACCCGCAAGAGCCGCCGATCCTCCAGCTACCAGACGATGGCCTAGCACTCCTTGAAGAGGTTCGGATGTTCGAGATCGAATTGGCGGTGACTGATATCAATTGCTCAGCGGCCGTAGACACGGTGTACGACGATCTCATCGCCGAGTATGAGCAACGCTTCCTTGATGAGAATCAGGGGGCAATTCTAGCGCTACTGGAAGCGGTGGGCTGAATGCTCGACAGCCACATCGGTGAACCGTGGCGTAGTCCCCGACGAACATGCGGATACCACCTGGTGTCGGGCTGACCTTCATGGAGCTCTGTATCGTCTGCCGCTATACAGAGAGGCTCCGGCAGATTTCAATGCCGCCTTCTTCGTGTCGCTGGACTTCAAGATGCCTGCCAGCTCGTGCCATCTCAAGATGAGTCCATTGGCCTTCTCCACCTTTCGAATACACCAAGTGAGACCAATCTTGGTTACGTGGCAATCACCTAGTTGCTTCCTGCCATCACTCGTCCGAACCTCGAATTCGATGCGTCGGCGGTCGTCGCCGGCGTCGTGGTCGGCTTCCTGGCGCAATCGCTCTGGGGTGAGGTCATCGTCAGTGTCTTCGCGCTGCGCTACCTGCTCGGACGGATCGCTACGGCTCGTCGGTCGGAGCGAAGTCTTCCCAGACCGGTTCCCGGTCAGCAGGTTCCGGGGCAACAACGGGCGGGGCTGCAACCGCTGGGATGGCGGGCCGCACCTCGGTTGGCGTAGAAGCATGGTCAGCGTCGGGATGACCGTCATGGCCGGGGCTGGGCTCATCGACGGGGCGAAGGACCGCGGCCGCCAGCGCCGTGGTAATCGGTACCGCCGCCACCAGACCAATGGAGCCGCACAAGGTCCGCACTATCTCCACCGCTATCAGTTCCGAGTTGGCCACGATCCCCAATGGCTGATTGGACACCGCAAACAACAGAATCAGCGGCATGCTCGCTCCGGCATAGGCCAGAAGCAGCGTGTTGACGGTGGAGGCAATGTGGTCGCGTCCAACCCGGATGCCGGAGGCAAAGAGCTCACTCGTTGGCAGCGTGGGGCTGCGGTGTCGAAGCTCGGCCACCGTCGCCACCTGGGTGACGGTCACATCGTCCAGAGCCCCGAGCGCGCCAATCACGGCTCCGCCCAGGAGCAGCGCGCTCACGTTGAGGTTCTCGGCGATGGTCGGCAGGAGCAGAGCTTCCTCGGTGGCCAGACCCGTGAACTTCGCAACTTCAAAAAAGATCCACGAGAGCGCCAGCGTGAGCCCCAGCGCAGACATGGTCCCGGCCAGGGCCATGGTGGTTGTGGGTGTGAACCCATGGGTCAGGTAGAGGCTGATGAACGCAATGGCTGATGCGGCAACCACCGATACCAGGAGCGGGTCGTTGCCGTCCAGCGCCGATGGCGCAACGAATGCGACCAGGACCGCCAGCGTTGCCACCATGGCGAACAAGGCCAGCAGGCCGCGGAAACGACCCAGTGCAATCACCACGAGGGCAAACAGCACCGCCAGGACGATGAGCGGCGCTCGCCGGTCCCGGTCGCCGTAGAAGTAGAAGTCGGTCGACTCCTCGTACCCGACAAAGATCTCGTCCCCGACCTTGAGGTCCGGCACTGACCGGTCGAAGGTCAGGTTGATGCTGGGCAGCGCCACTTCGGTTCCGGCATCGGGACCTTCGTGCACAATCAGGGTGATATTGCGGCACCGCTGCGGGTCCTCGACAGTGGCGTAGCTGCACAAGCCGTCCTCAACCCGGTTGAGGGTCCCGAGAAATCGGTCGGTAACGAGGCCGATTTCGTCGGCGATCTCGGTAGCCGCCTGCTTGCCGCCATCACCGGGCCACAGGGCAATCACCCCGATCACCGTTGCAATGGCCGCAGCGGCAACGGCCATGACGACCACCCGCAAGGTGGAATCCTGGCGCCAGTCTTCCCAACCGCCAACCAAACCATGGTCATGGCTGTGGGAATGGGAGTGGCCGCTCACCGTGTGACGGTACCACCGCGGCTCATGGAGACCGGGGCAGCTTCCGGGTGGCCGGCGCGCTACAGATTTCATCCATGCGGTAATCTGGCCGCACCTATTCAGTGGCCAGGAGACCGACATGACCGATGTTCAAGACGACCAACAAGTAGCTGACCTGCTGGAACGAGTTGGTGGCCCAGCGGACGCCGGTGAAGACCTCGAGGCGGTTCGTCTCGAACGCAAGCAGAGGTTGGCGTGCGGGCTTCGGACGTTGGGCCGGCTGGGGTTCGCCGAAGGGGTTCCCGGTCACGTGACCGTGCGCGACCCCGAGTTTCCCCACCACTTCTGGGTGAACCCTTTTGGCCTCAGCTTCAAGTTGATGACGGTGTCTGATCTCATCCGGGTGGACCAGGACGGCAACGTGGTGGAAGGTGACGCGCCGCTCAATCAGGCCGCCTTCGCCATTCACTCTGAGATTCACGCCGCGCGGCCCGATGTGGTCGCCGCCGCGCACTGCCATTCGATGTACGGCAAGTCCTTTGCGGCAATGGCGAAGCCTATTCGCATGCTGACCCAGGACTCCACCATGTTCTACAACGACGTTGCCCTCCACACTGACGGCGGCGGCGCGGTGGTGGTCGACACCGAAGGGGGAGCGGGACTCGCTCGATCACTGGGTGACAAGAAGGCGGTCATCCATCAGAACCATGGCCTCATCACCGTTGGTGAGTCGGTGGACTCTGCGGTCTGGTGGTTCATCGCCCTGGACCGAGCCTGCCAATCACAACTGATTGCCGAAGCGGCCGGAGAGCCCGTGGAGATCTCGGACGAACTGGCCGCGGAAGGCTTCAAGCTGCAGGGCCACGAATTGGCCGGATGGTTTCAGTTCCAACCCTTCTGGCAGGAACTCAACGCCTGGGAGCCCGAATTCCTGCAGTGATTCAGTTGGTGAATTTCCACCCGTGGTCGGTGCGTTGCACGACGTGGCAGTCGCGTGAGATACGCCAGAGCGCCTTGGGAATCGGCGTGGGGTCATACCGGTAGAGATCGGGGAACGCGATTCGAATAGCCTCGGTGGCTTGCGCCGCGTTGTAGTGCGGGATCTTGGCATCGAGGTGGTGGGCAACGTGGGTTGACCCGATGCGATGGTGGAGCAGGTCAATGACCCGGCCGTATGGGCGATCCACCGAGCAGAAGGCGCCGCGCACAAAGGACCACTCGTCGTCGTCGTAGTGCGGGATGTCCTGGTTGGTGTGTTGGAGCCACGTGTATCCAACCAGCCACATGTTGTTGACCAGATAGGGCCCGCCATACAAGACGGCGACCGGCCAGATGCTGCCAGCTGCCACCGCCCACGCAGTGAGCACCAGCACCGTGGCCAGGACGCCAGCCGCCGACGCCAGAATCCTGGGCTTCCATCGGGCAGGAAACAGTGCGTCAGAGAATGGCCGGTACGGCCAGAAGTGGTTGGTGCGGCCGCGGACAGATCCGCCAGTGGCGCCGGCAATCAGATAGGCGGGCCACCCAAACAGCAGGCGGGCCACCATCGACACGATGCCGTGGTTGGTGGGTCCGAGCCGGGCGTGCGCGGCCCGAGCCCGAGCGCCCTCGGGCGTTCCGTCAGCCTTGGGGACATGGGTCTCGCCCTCGGTCAGATGGTTGGTCTTGGCGTGGTGAATGGCGTGGCTTCGCTGCCAGCTGAAGTACGGAACCAGCAGCGCGGAATGGAGCACAAACCCAACCGAGTCCTGCAGACGGGTTCCGTTGCAGAATGCCCGGTGGCCGCACTCATGGGCCACCACCCAAACGCCGCAGGCGAACGTGCCGGCGACAACGGAATAGAGAATCCACACCGGTGCCCAGGCCCACGACAACGGAATGAATACCGCCGCCAGGACTCCGGTCCCCAGGGTGAGAACCAGGGACAACGCGGCGTGCGCCGCCGAGCGGCCCAGGCGTCGATCCCAGACGTTGGCCGGGAGCGCGGCTTTCACCTCGCTGGTGGTGGGCAGCTCGGTTTGAGCGGCCGAGCGTGACGGTGCGATGAGGGTCGATGGCACAGCCGCCCATCGTGCCCAGCACGAGTGCTGATTGCACGGTTACCCGGCGGTATTTGCCCAAAAAGATTTCGCTACTGGTCACTCGGATTGTCGATAAGCCAGGCATCGTTGAGCCATCCGACGGCCTCACCCTCGGGAAGAATCACGGCTCGAAAGATGTCGACTCGACCCCCGGGGCTGTCCTTCTCGGCCAGGACGCACATGGCCGTTGCCAGCTCCAGCACCGTCTCCCCGAACTGGTGAGGGGTGGCGCGAAGCGGCACCAGCGGGCTGGCCCCCGCTGAGATGCAGACCCGCTCAAGATTCCCCCACCCCTTGGTGTTGTTCAACGCCAACGCACATCCGTTTGTCACTGACTCAGGAGCCGGTTGGGGTTCGGATGCGTTTGTGTTGGCGATGGTTGCGGTCAGGTCGCTCACGAACAGGCGCTCCTGCTTGGCTCGATCAGCTTCGTCTGCCTTACCCGTTGCTGCGTCACCGTTTGTGCAGATATCCCCAAAATGGATGAAGGTGCCTTCACCGGCCCCGTTGATCGAGGTAGGCGCGGGATGCGGCCCGGGCGTCCGGATCGGCCAGCGCTGCGGCCAGGATCGGCTCGCCCGCCCACCCCGCATGTGACGAGGCCAGGTCTTCAACGGCATCGTGAACCTGACGTTTGGTGATTCGAAGCAGCGAACTGGCCCGGCCCAGCAACGCGGTTGTGGTCTCGGCCACTGCGTCATCAAGGTCGGCCAACGGAACCACCCGATTGAGGAACCCAAGCGCCTGTGCTTCCTGCGGACCGAAAGGCCGACAGGTCAACACCAGCTCCTTGGTGGCCGCCGGTCCAATCTCTCGCACGAGCCGCGGAATGCCGCCCCAGGCCAGCGGGATGCCCAGGGCAACTTCCGGGATCGAGAAACGAGTGTTGTCGGCGGCGATCCGAAGATCGCAGGCGGCGGCCAGCACCAATCCGCCGCCAACGCAGTGACCGTGAATGCGGGCGACCGTGATGGCACTCATCGCTTCCAGCGCGTCGGCCATCTCGGCTCCGAGGCGAGCGCCGTTGGGTGGAGGTCCCATCCGGTCCCCGTCGCCAGCCGCGGGACCGCCGGCAAACTCGTTGAGATCGAAGCCGGCACAGAAGGACGAACCCGCCCCGGTGACCACCACCACTGCCGCGGCCCGGTCATCAAACCAGGACGCGGCGGCCGCCAGTTCGCTGAGGGCCGTGGTGCTCAGCGGGTTCAGGATCTTCGGGCGATTCAACGTCAATCGGCCAAGGCGAGGTTCGGCGGCATCGATCTGGGCGGTCAGCGTGGTGAAATTGGTCATTCGCCATCATCTCAGACCGCAGATGAGAGGATGATCGCATGGCAAACCAAACCCGCACCGACCTGACGGGTCAGACCGTCGAGCTTCTCCAGACGATGATTCGCAATCAGTGTGTGAACGACGGCACCGACGAGTCCGGCTTTGAAAGTCGCAACGCATCGACGCTGCGCCAACTGCTGGAAGGAAGTGGTCTGGATGTGCAGGAGTGGGAGCCGATTGCTGGTCGGGGGTCGATCGTTTCTCGCATCGAAGGTTGGGACCCAACGGCGCCCAGTCTGTGCCTGATGGGTCACACCGATGTGGTCCCGGTCACGCCCGACGGCTGGAGTCGAGATCCCTTTGGCGGCGAGTTGGTCACCGACCCGGTCACCGGCGTGGATGAAGTCTGGGGTCGCGGGGCCGTGGACATGCTCAACATCACGTCCTCGATGGCGGTGGCGTTTCGACATCTGGCCGACACTGGCTTCAGGCCCAAAGGTGACCTGATCTACTTCGGCGTGGCCGACGAGGAATCAGGTTCGGCCTGGGGTGCGGAGTGGTTCAAGAACAATCAGCCGGACGCTATTCGCGCGGACTATGTCCTCACCGAGAACGGCGGCCTGCACGGCGGATCTGAGACATCGCCAACGGTGTCGGTCAACGTGGGGGAGAAGGGCATCTCGTGGCGACGACTCAGAGTCGAAGGCCGGCCCGGGCACGGGTCCCAGCCCTTCCGCTCAGACAATGCGCTGGTCAAAGCCGCCGCGGTTGTGCAACGCCTGGCCGAGTATCGACCACCGGCCCGCTTCCATGAACTGTGGACCCAACAGGTGGCGGCCATGGACATTGATGAGGAATCAAAGTCGATCATGACCGACCCCCAGAAGATCGACGCGTGGCTGGACGAACTACCCACCGAGCACGGCGCTGGCTACTTCTACAGCTGCACCCACACGACGTTCTCGCCCAACGTGGTGGCTTCGGACTCGGTCATGAAGAACAACGTGATCCCGGATCAGGTGGACATCAATGTTGACATTCGGATGATGCCCGGCGATGACGAAGCCGAAGTCGAAGCGCACCTCAACAACGCGCTCGGTGACCTGGCCGATCAGATTGACGTGGAGGTCATCATGCACCACCCGGCGAGCCTCAGTCAGACCAGCACCCCGCTCTGGGACAGTTTGCAGAAGGGCGTGGGGAACCACTTTCCCAACACCCGACTGTCCGCCCAGCTGATTGTTGGGTTCACCGACAGTCGCGTCTTTCGGGAGATGGGTTCCACCGCCTACGGCGCGGGGCTCTTCAGCCCGGACCTGTCGATCGCCGACTACGGCTCCCGGTTCCACGGCAACGATGAGCGCATCGATGTTGAATCGCTTCGGCTCAGCACGCAACTCTGGATCGACGTTGCCCGGGATCTCCTGGGCTGACCTTGATCCGGGCTGACCTTGATCTGGTTTAGTGACCAACTCGGATCTGGTCAACGGGGGCGAAATCATCGGTGAGCGGTTTGGTGTCGCCCACGAATTCCCGGGTGGCGGCTTCGTCAAACCACTCGCCATCTTCGGGGTCAACCGTCGGTGTCGCAATGGGATTGTCTGAGCCAAGCAGGATCACGTTGCGGCCCACGTCGCTGAACCCGCCCGGCGGTCCGATCATCGCAATGTGATCAAAGAGCTCGGCCCAGCTGGCCAGCTCTGCCTTTATGAAATTGCCTTCGCCGCCGTCGACCACGTTGGCGATCATCAGCCCTCCGGGGCGCATGGTCGCTTTGACGTCGGTCAGAAACTCCACGGTCGTGAGGTGCCAGGGGAGCGTCAGCCCGGCAAAGAGGTCACCGAAGACCAGGTCGTAGGACTCGGGTTCCACATCGCGGATGGTCAAACGAGCGTCGCCAACCAGTGCCTGCATGGAGTCGGTCAGGACCAAACCCAACTCCTCCTGCGAGATTTCCAACACCTTCTGGTCAATCTCCAGCGCCAGGTTCTGCGAGCCGGGTCGGGTTGCTTCAATCCACCGAGGAATGCTGAATGCGGCACCGCCCAACGTCAGCGTGTCAATGGGCCCGCCGGGGCCTTGAGGCTCGAAATCGACCAGAACATCTTCAATCAGCTGCATGTAGCGGAACTCGAGATAGGTCGGATCGTTGAGGTCCACATAGGAGTTGCGCAAGCCGTCCAGATACAGACTGCGGCCGCCGGGTCGATCCGGATCCTCGACGATGTCCACACATGCGTAGGCGGTTTCTGCGTCGCACGGACTGATGGTGGTCCCGATCCATCCAAGGCCAGCCAGCAGCAGTACCCCCACGCCAAGCTTGGGCTCCCACCGGGCAAACCGGACCCAGAGCAGGACGCCGACGACGACCAGCACCGCGCCAACGGTCCAGATAATGGGCCGGGTCGGTAGCGCGGCAACCAGTACGAACCCGGTGACAAAGGTGCCAAACAGCGCGCCTGCGGTTCCCCATGCCGACAAGCTGCCAACCACGGCCCCGGTCTGTGACAAATCCTGCAGCTGCATCTTGGCCGCCAGCGGGCTGATGGTGCTGAGCAACGCGGCCGGAACGAAGAAAGCCAACGCTGACAGGAACACAATGCTGATGGGGCCGGGAGGGACCCCAGGACCGATGGCGGAAACGATGAAAGGCGCAAACCAGGTGCTGGCACCCGCCGCAATCAGTATCGGGCCCAGCAGCATCTGGGGGACCTGCCGATCCGCAAGTCGGCCACCCACGGTGTTGCCCAGCGCAATGGCGGCCAGCACGGTGCCGATGATTCCGGTGAAGGTCTCCAGTGACACACCAAGGAACGGGGCGAGCAGCCGGCCAGCCAGAATTTCCAGAATCAGGATGGCCGCCGAACTGCCAAAGACCAGGGCGAATATTGAGCGGCTGCGCACGGCCGGTGACCTTATCGGCTCGGCGGGTCCGGGAGCAGACCCCGCTCGATGAGTTCCGAACGCAGCGACGGTGGGTCGGCGAAGTGAATGGTGTCGAAGCCAATGCGCGCCGCGGCGTCCACGTTCTTTTGCGAATCGTCAATGAACAGGCAGGACGTCGCCGTCAGCCCAAACCTCTCCAGCAGAATTTCGAAGATCCGGGCGTCGGGCTTGACGGTGCCCTCGAATCCAGAGATCACCCGGCCGTCGAACCAGTTGAGGAAGCCATACTGCCCGACCGTCTGTTCAAAGGTCTCCGCTCCCCAGTTGCTCAGCGCGAAGAGGGGAGTGCCCATGGTTCGCAGCTCGGAGAGGATGCTGACGCTGCCGTCGATCGCCCCGCCGATGGTCTCAATCCAACGGGTGCGAAACGCATCCAGAAGTTTGGCGTACTCGGGGTGTTGGTTGGTGAGCGTCGCCGTGAGATCCGCCAGGCTCATACCCCGGTCCAGCTCCGCGTTGGCCTCCAACGTGAGCACATTGTCCAGAAAGTGCCGGCGCTCTTCGGGATCCTCAATCAGCTGCCGATAGAGCAGTTCTCTATCCCAGGTGATCAAAACGTTGCCAAGGTCAAACACGACGTGAGTGGGGTTGGACACGGTCTGAGCCTAGAGGTCGCTCACCAGCGGTCTACGATTGGCCCATGACTGATCTGCAGCCGGACACCAAGCGGGCCACGTTCTCATCGTTTGAGGAGAGCACTCAGCAGGACTGGAACATGATCGTGCCGCAACTGGCGCACACTCAGTCCATGGTGGCGGACCGCGTCATTGGACTGATGCACGATTTGAAGACCGACCACGGCGGCTTTCCGATCGACCGCCTGGAGCATTGCCTCCAGACCGCCAGTCGGGCCGAGAACGACGGGCGAGACGAGGAGTATGTCCTCTGCGCGTTGCTCCACGACGTGGGCGACACGCTGTCGCCCTACAACCACCCCGACATCGCCGCCACCATCCTCAAGCCGTTTGTCAGTCCGGCCAACCACTGGATGGTTGCCAAACACGGCATCTTTCAGGGCTACTACTTCTGGGACTACATTCCGGGGCTGAGCAGCGACGCCCGCGAGGCGTACCGGGGTCACGAGTTCTTTGGCCACACCGAAGAGTTCTGCGCCAAGTACGACCAGACCGCCTTTGATGCGGACTATGTGTCGGCGCCGTTGGAGCACTACGAGCCGTTGATCAAGAAGTTCCTCACCCCGGCCCAACCACTGATCTGAACGACGGCGGGTGGCCGCCTACTCGGCCAGCGCGGTTTGTTGCACTTCCCACGGGTCAAGGCCCTGGTTCAACGCCGCAATGTCCTCGGGGTCGCCGATGATGGCCACCCCGTCGAAGGCCAACAACATCACATCCGGTGTGGGGACGATGAGTTTGCCATCTCGTTCGATGATGGCGAGAATGCACGAGTCCGGCATCTCCAGATCCCCGATCCTGGTTCCCAACTGGTCCACCAGAAACGGCAGGGTTTCGATTGGTCCGTGGTAGAAGTGGTCGTCACGCATCAGGATGGCGTTGAGCGCCTTCTCGTCTTTGGCCCCGAGCCACCGTTCGCTGAAGTGTTCACCTTGCACCACCTCCGCAATATGACCTGCCAACCGCAGATCCAGTCCAACGGGGCGGTCCGGCGTGACAAGGAAGTGCACGGTATGTGCGTCCTCGATGCCATCGATGTCGTCGAGCATCAGCGTGGCCTGGTGGCCAAAGCGGCACACGATCAGCTCCGGCTGGATCAGGTCTTTCAAGTTGATGATCGACAGATACACGCGGTCGCCAACCGGACGCATACTCCATTCTTCGCGGAACGCCGTTGCGATCTCTGATCCAGCATCGAAGCGTTCGACTGCGGTGGACGAGAGAAGGTCGGTGAGGCCGGCTTTGTCAAGCGACCCGGGCTGCACGTCAACCACCGCTGATCGGGCAATCAGGGCCTCATAGGTGAGGTCCTCGGCCTGGGTACGGTCATGAATGATCGCCATGAGTTCCCGCTCCAGACCCACGTACTTCTGTTCTCCCAAACGTTGGTGCACATGAAAGATGGCACCTCGACGCTCAAGATTGGGATTGCCTGACGCGTAATAGCGGTACCAGACGACGCATCCGATGAGCAGGGCGGCGGTGAAGCCGATGGCGAGGAAGCCCATTTCCGAGATCAGCCAGAGCGCAATGAACACGCCAACGATGGGTAGCCACGGATAGAACGGCGCACGAAAGCCCGGCTTGTAACTGTCGATCCGGCTCTCACGCATAACGATCACCGCCACACAGATCAGGCCGAAAAGAACCAGCTGAAAGGCCGATGCCAGCTTGGCGACTGCTTCCACATCAAGCAGGCTCAGAACCACGATCATGGCGAGCACGGTCACGATCACCGATCGGGTGGGCGTGCCGTAGCGACCGAGTTCCGCGAGGTTGGCAGGAATGAGTTTGTCCTTGGCCATGGCATACGGATAGCGCGAGGCCGACATGATTCCGGCGTTGCCGGTAGAAGCAAAGGCCGCAATGGCCGCCACGACAATCAGGACCACACCCAAATCAAATGGGACCCAGTCAAGGAAGACCTCACCGGCGTCCGCCACTGGGGTGAGACTCTCTTCGAGCACTGCCTGGTCAAGCACGTTGATGAGGATGAGCGTCCCCAATGTGTAGATGGCGGTGGCGGTGGCCAGCGACAAGGTCATGCCAAGTGGAATGTTGACGTCGGGGTTCTCAATCTCCTCGGCCACGCTCGCCACCTTGGTGAGTCCGGCATAGGAGACAAAGACCAGGCCGATGGTGGAGACGAACCCGACCGCCCCAGAACGGAAGAAGTTCTGATCGTCACCGTTGGGCGCCAAGCCGGATCCGGCGGCGGTGAGTTCCGGCAGGCCAAGGATGATGAACGCGGTGAGAACGACGACGAGGGCACCCACCAGGCCTCGTTGCAACAGCGTGGTCTCTTTGGCACCCACCACGTTGATGAGGCCGAAGACGATGGCCAGGATGATGGCCAGAAGTGTGAACGGCAGGTCGAGGTAAATGCTCAGGTATGCGCCCATGCCAACCAGCGCAAACGCGCTCTTGAACACGACCGCGACCCAGGAGCCAAGGCCACCGATTGTGCCCATGAGCGGGCCCATGGCACGGTCAAGGAAGTAGTACGTACCGCCGGCTTTGGGCATTGCGGTTGAAAGTTCGGCCATGCAGAACATGGCCGGAAGGATCAAAAACCCCGCAAGGAAATACGCCAGGTAGACGCTGTCGCCAGTGAAACCAGCGGCAATGCCGGGCAGCAGAAAGAGGCCCGAGCTGAACATGGCGCCCGTTGACATGGCGTACACGTCAAACAGATTGAGGTTCTTTTTCAGTTTTGTTGACATGAACGACCGTGGGGCTGAGGCGTGAGCGGGTCAGAGCACAAATACATGTTGGGGGTGAGGGATCATACCAAAGCGTACCTATCAGCTCTGTGCCAACGGGGGGCAGCTGCGCACGCTAGGACCTCATCCGCTCGGCGTTCTGGTCCCACAGGCAACCGTCCACCAGCGTTGCGGCACGGCGGACCCCGAGGATTTCGATCTCGAAGCCGCCCGTCGTGGTGGCGTAGTGGGCGGGGACATATCCCATGGCGACCGAAACATCGGATGCATGGGCGTAGCCGCCAGAGGTGACCCAGCCCACAACGTTGCCGTCATGCCACACCGGCTCGTCGCCGATCACGTCGGCTGCGCCGGGACCGGGAGGAACGTCGACGGTCCAGGTGCAGAGCAGGCGTTCTGGACCGTTGGCCTGTGCCTCGACCAGCGCATCCCGACCAACGAAGTCCTTTTTCAGGTTGACAAATCGGCCGAGGTTGGCCTCGTAGGGGTCATAGATCGGTCGATACTCCCGAGCCCAGGAGCCAAAGCTCTTTTCCAGTCGGAGCGAGTCCAGCGCTTTGCCGCCAAAGAGCTGAAGGCCCAGTCCCTCTCCCGCGGTCATGAGGCGGTCAAAGACATGGCGCTGGTAGCTGGCCGGCATCCAGAACTCGTAGCCCAGGTCGCCGGAGTAGCTCATGCGTCCGCACCAGACGGGGGCCCATCCAATGTTGAGTTTCTGGAAGCCCATGAAGCCGAAGGCAGCGGTGGACACGTCGGTTGTGGTCACCCGTTGGAGCAACTCCCGGCTCTTCGGTCCGGCAATCGCAAGGCCGCACATTTCGTAGCCGAGGGTGCGGTAGCTCACCGATCCGTCTCCGGGGAGCATCTGTTCAAAGTAGCGCTGGTAGAAGCGGGTGGCGACGCCGGAGCCAAACATCATGAACCGTTCTTCGTGCGCCGTCGTGTTGCCGGTTGCGCCACCGGTCACGGTGGTCAACGGTCCTTCGGGTTCACCGGGCGTGGCCGGCACGCAGGCAATGGTGAGATCCCCAATCAGCTTGCCGTGCTCGTTGGTCATTGGGGTCAGGGCCATGCGGCCAGCCTTGGGAATCCGCCCGGCCAACAGGTGATCAAGCCAGCCCCGGGCCCCGGGTCCGCTGAACACAAACTTGGCGAAACCCGTGGTCTCCATGAGGCCCACGTCATTGCGCACCGCCAGGCTCTCTTCGCGCACCTGGTCCCAGGCGTTGGAGCGATACCAGGTGAAGTTCTCCACCGGGGCCTGGCCCTGCTTCTGGTACCACTGTGGGACCTCAAGTCCATAGCTGTTGCCCCACACCGCGTTGGCCTCGACCAGCTTGTCGAATATCGGCGACGTTTGCAGGTTCCGACCTTCGGGCAGGAACTCGTTGGGGAAGGTGATGCGGAATCGGCGGCCGTAGTTCTCGCGGACTTTGGTGTTGGTGTACTCCATGGTTGAGAAGTCGCCGAACCGGCTGATGTCCATTCCCCAGATGTCGTGGCCGGGGTCACCGTCGGTCATCCAGTTGGCGAGCGCGAGGCCCACGCCGCCGCCCTGGGACAGGCCGGCCATGACCGCACAGGCGCTCCAGTAGCCGGGCAAACCCCGGACCGGACCCAGTAGCGGATTGCCATCTGGTGCGAAGGTGAATGGGCCGTTGATCACCTTGCTGATGCCAGCATCAGCGAATATTGGGAAGTGCTCGAAACCAACGGCGAGATGGTCGGCCAGATGCTCCAGGTCCGGGGCCAGCAGTTGCATACCGAACTCCCACGGGGTCTGCTGCACCGACCAGGGAATGCCGTTGGGCTCATAGGTTCCCAGCAGGAGTCCGCCGCCCTCCTGGCGCATGTAGATCTCGCCGCCAAAGTCAATGGCGTGCAGCAGTTGTTTGCCGTGCTCCTTGTTGAACGCGGCAACCTCGGCCAGCTCTTCGGTGAGGATGTACTGGTGAGCCATCGCCAGAAGTGGTAGTTCCAGGCCGACCATTCGTCCGACCTCGCGGGCCCACAGGCCTCCGGCGTTGACCACGTGCTCGCAGTGAATGGTGCCTTTGTCTTCGCCGGTGGAGGTCTGGATGGTTTGCAGATTCCAACCGCCGTCTGCGGCTCGGGTCATGCCGCGGACCCACGTGTCCCGGTAGACCTCAGCGCCGTTCATTCGTGCCGCCTTGGCGTAGGCGTGCGTGACTCCGGAAGGGTCAACATGGCCCTCATGGGCGTCCCACATGGCGCCAACGAAGAACTTCTCCTCGAAGATTGGCTGGAGCTCTTTGGCCTCGGCCACCGAGATGATTTCGGTTTCCATTCCCAGGTACCGGCCTTTGGCGTGGGCCGATCGCAGCCAGTCCATGCGCTCGGGCGTGTCGGCCAGCATCACGCCGCCGGTGATGTGAATGCCGCAGTCCTGCCCGGAGATCTCCTCGATCTCCTTGTAAAGCTCGATCGTGTATTGCTGGAGCTTGGCCACGTTGGGGTCGCCGTTGAGCGTGTGCATGCCGCCGGCTGAGTGCCAGGTGGAGCCGGCGGTCAGCTCAGTGCGTTCCAACAGGACCACATCGGTCCAACCGTTTCTGGTCAGGTGATAGAGCACGCTGGCGCCCACAACGCCACCGCCAATCACCACAACCTGGGCCTGATTCTTCATATTGTTGCTTCACTTTCTTGCGGTCGGGTGAGGGCTGCGAGTATGAGGAGCGTCAGCGAGTCTGAGGAGCGTCAGCGAGTCTGAGGAGCGTCAGCGAAGATGAACAATGGAAACCGCGGTTAGTAGTCGGTGGCTACGCCGCCTTCGGCGACGCGGCGGGCCACAAAGTCGGTGAGTTCGGCCGCAATGGCGTCGTCCATCGGCGGCGGCTCAAACTCGTTGAGCAGCGCGGGATACAGCTGAGCCGCCTTCTGGTCGGCGGTGGGGGAGCCGGCCTCTTCCCAGGATTCGAAGTTTCGCCAGTCCGAGACCATTGGCGCAAAGAAGGCGTGGCGGTAGCGGTCCTGGGTGTGTTGGGTTCCAAAGAAGTGCCCACCCGGACCCACCTCCGCAATGGCATCCAAGGCCATGGACGCGTCGTCGACCACCAGCGGCTCCAGGAAGTTGGCAACGGTTTGAATCAGGTCGGCGTCAATGACCATCTTTTCGAACGAGGCGCGAAGGCCACCTTCCATCCACCCAGCGCCGTGGAACACGATGTTGGCGCCCCCCATGACCGCCCCCCACAGTGAGAAGACCGATTCCCACGCGGCCTGGGCGTCCACGGCGTTGGCGGCGTTGACGTTGGAGGAGCGGTAGGGGACGTTGTAGCGGCGGGCCATCTGACCGCCAAGCAGGGCGGACTTCATGAACTCCGGTGTTCCGAACGCCGGGGACCCCGACTTCATATCCACGTTGGATGTGAAGCCGCCGTAGACCACCGGGGCGCCCTTTCGGGCGACCTGCGCCAGCACCATGCCAGCCAGCGCCTCGGCGTTCTGCTGCACGACCGCGCCAACCACGGTGACCGGTGCCATGGCCCCCGCCAGGGTGAACGGCGTAATGATCGAGATCTGATTGTGACGGGCATAGGTGATGATGCCCTGACACATTGGATCGTCCAGGCGGAGCGGCGATGAGGTGTTGATAATGGTGAAGATCGACGCCTCACGGTCCAGCTGCTCGGCCGTGATGCCTCGGGCGATGCGTGACATCTCCATGGTGTCAAGGTTGCGCTGCTGACCGAGGCTGTAGGCGTTGACGGGCTTGTCGCTGAGGGTGAGCAGATCGAAGGTGGTGTGGAGGTGGCGGACCGAGGCGTGAATGTCGGCCGGTTCGACCGGGTAGCCACCATGGACCTGCACGGCATTGAGGTGCTGGCTCAATCGCACCAGGTTCTGGAAGTCTTCGGTGTTGCCGGTGCGGCGTCCGCGGGCAATGTCTGACGCGTTGGGTGGGCTTGCCACCGCGCTGAAAACCACGTTGTCGCCACCCAGGTGGACGGTATTGGCCGGGTTGCGGGCATGGAGACTGAACTCGGCGGGGCAGTGCGTCATCCATTCCTCAACCATGGCCGGATCGAAGCGGATACGGATCGGGTCACCGGTGGCATCCGAACCCGGGTGGGCGCCGGCTCCGACCAGCAGCTGGCGGGCCTCGTCGTTCAGGACGTCAAGTCCAATGTCCCGCAGAACTTTGAGCGAGGCGTGGTGAATCGCTTCGACCTCATCATCAGACACGGCGCGGGTCGGAGTGAACGGTCGAATGTGTTGGCGCGGGGGCGGCTGTGGAATGCGGCTGTCTGCGTTGGCTGCGGATGCGGCTCGGCCGCCGCGGCGACGTGGTCGTTCGGTCATGAGGCGGCCTCGGCCGTCCATCCCATCACGGAGCTGATTGCCTGCGCTCGTTCCATGAGTAGTTGCTCGATGTCGGTCTTCTGGCCGCGCCCGGGGAAGCGGAACGTGGGCCCGTGGATGTACACGGCGGCCACCGCGGACCCGGACCGGTCGAAGACCGGCGTTGCCACTGCGGTGATGTCGGGGGTGTATTCGCCGACGGTCCAGAGCACGCTGTCTCGTCGGATCTTTGCAACTCGGTTGCGGACGGCGTCGGGCTCGGCCACTGTTCGTTCAGAGAATCGTTGGAGCGGTTGGCGGACATAGGCGTCGATGTCGGCATCGCTCCACCAGCCCATGAGCACGTAGCCGCAGCCTGCGTGGACCGGTAGCCGGACCCCGGTCCAGTCCTTCACCGCCACGTCGTGATCGGTTGCCACCTCACCCAGGTGTACATAGTGCGTGTGGTCGTTCTGGACGATCCCGGCAGTCTCGTTTGTCGCCTCGGCGAGGGCGGCCAGGTGGTTGGTGGCAATCGCCAGCAGGTCGAAGGTCGACTCGGTGTCGCCGGCCAACTCGTGGATGGTCGGTCCAATCTGCCAGACCTTGTTGCGTCGGCTGACGGCTCCGGTCTGCTCCAAGGTGGACATGAGCCGGGAGACGGTGGCAACCGGGAGGTCGGTCGCCCGCGCCAAGCCGCTGAGGGTGCCGTCGGTCTCGTTGATCGCTCGGAGCAGCCCCATGGCGCGCGCCACCGATGTCACCGTCATGGTTGACACAGTAGACGAGTTGGGCCAGAACGGAAAGAACCACAACTTTCCGCATGGCGGAAATTCCGAAGAGTTGCGGGTTCGCCGGAGCGGCCGCCACTGCGCTCGGGTTGCTGATCACCCAGCGGTTGGCCGTGGCCATCGATTCGATCCTCACCGGAACCACCGCCGCTGACCGTCGGCCCGTGACGTTGGAAGATTTGCGTATCAATTCTGAGGTGCAGGTTCTCCTTTAGGTGACCGGCTGGGCCTATCTGCCCAAACAACGGAAATCACAATGCCCAAATCAGAATCAGACGTGTTTGTTCTCGATTACATGGAGGACGAGCAACTGGATCCAACGACGTCGTCGGATGCGCGGTTGTGACATCCAAGTCATCATCGACTCTCTCCTTGACTTGTTCCGCTGAGCCGAAAGTCAACCAATCCCGTCATCGGGTGGTCGTGAGACCACCCGACACAAAACAACGTTGAGCGAGGTAGTCATCATGCAGAGCGCCCGCAAGGTGCCATGGAAGAAAATGGCCGAAGACCGAGACTGTGGGGCCGCCGCTTTTGCGTCCATCGCCAGTCACCATGGCCACCACATCACCGTCGAAGAGTCCCGCGAGATTGTGCGGACCGACCGGACCGGCACCTCGATGCGCTGGATCTGCGAAGGAGCTCGTTCCATTGGATTGGGCGCCCGGGGCGTGCGCGCCGACTACAACGGCCTGACCCACCTGCCGCTGCCCACCATTGTTCACCTGGACGAAGCCGATGGGCACTACAGGGTGCTGACCAGCATCAGCTGCCGGGCGGTGGAGTGCGGGACTCCCGCCGAACTGTCCCAGGCTGACGGGCCCTTCCGGCGGCTCTTCGGTGCGCAGATAGACGCAGGCGTCAACCGCTCCGCCGGTGAACTCATGGAGGTAAGCCAATGATCTGGATCACCACCGATGGGGACTGGCTCCCCGTTGCCGACCACCTTCGTCGGTCGCTCGAGGCCATGGGGGAGTGCGTTCAGGTTCTGGACGTGCACCGTCTGGCGGAGCTGGCGGTCGAGATCGACGGCGCCGCACTCCGGGTCTTCGATGGGCCCACCGAGATGGAGCTCCCAAAGGCGATCGTGCCGTTTCGAATTCCTCTTCCGGTCGAGGAAGATCTCGAAGGCCTTGCCGGCGACGCCCGAGCCTTCGTGACCCAGCAGTGGCTCTGGATGATCACGGGACTGTTTGGGGCATTGGAGTCTCAAGGAACGCCCGTGCTCAACTCACCCGCCACCGCCCTGCTCGATGAGAAGACCCAGCAAATGGTCCTGGCGGCCAACGCCGGATTCACCACGGGTCTCACGGTGCAGACGGCCCGGGGCCACGCCCTGCGTCAGACCTGGTCGTCAGAAGAGTCGTTGGCCGTCAAGCCGTTTCGATCGTTGATCAGGAAGCGTCCATCTGTTGGTCGCCAGCAGCGGCTCAAGAGGATCGCGCTGGACTGTGAGACTCTGGCTGACGGTTTGGATGCCGCCAGCGTTCCATCACCGTCGGTCGTGCAGGAGTTTGCGGACGCAAGTTGTGAGCATCGGGTTGTGGTGGTGCAGGATCAGGTATTCGGCGCTCGCAGGAAGAGGGAAGGGCGAACATCGATTGACGTCCGGTCGATGCCGGTCTCGGAGATGGATGTCACGGCTTCGGAGCTTCCGGCGGAGGTCAAGGCGTCAGCCCGACAGCTTGTCCAGATGGCCGGTGCCCGCTACGCGACCATCGACCTTCTTGAAACCCAAACCGGTGACTTCATCTTTCTGGACCTCAACTGCGCAGGACACTTCTACTGGGTGGAGCAACTCACCGGGGCACCGATCGTGCAGTCTATTGCGGACATGGTGATCCGATCTGCCAGCTCTGCTGTGGTGTTGGCGGGCACCTGAGAGTCGGTTCCCATCGGCCCGCTACGGTGGCCCGAACTCCAGGGGGGGATCATGACCGTCAGCGCTGGCGATGAATACCCGCTGCATCAGACTGCCGACTGGGTCCGCCATGTCGCAAGCAGCGATCGCAACTTCTATGACCGTAACTACTTCAACCTCCATGGTTCATCCGATGAGGTCATGGCCATCATCGGTATGGGGCAGTACCCCAACCTGGGGGTGCACGATGCGTTCATCACCGTCAGTCACACCAATGCCGCCGGCGCCGACGTGCATCGGGTGGTCCGAGCGTCTCGTCCCCTGACCGACCGGTTGGACCTGCAGGTCGGCCCGCTTCGTATTGAGATCATCGAACCGCTCAAGCGGCTTCGCCTGGTCTGTGAGCCCAACGACCGCGGCATCGAGTTGGATGCCGAGTGGAACGGGCTGATTCCTGCGCACGAGGAACCCGGGCAGTTCATCCGGCGATCCGGCCGGATCCTCTTTGACACCCAACGCTTTGCGCAAATGGGTTCCTGGACCGGCGTGCTCCGCGTTGACGACATGGAGTATCAACTGACCCCAGACCGGTGGGGTGGATCCCGGGATCGCTCGTGGGGCGTGCGGCCAGTGGGGGAGAAGGCGCCGCCGGGGATCTTTGAAGGCATTCATTCGATGGGCGGCATGTGGAACTACATGCCGGTCATGTTCGAGGACCACGCGATTCTCTACATGTGCAACGAAGAGGTGGGGGGCAACCGACCGTTGGTGGAGGCGGCCCGGATCTGGAGTGACCCCAAGCGCGAAGTGGACGAGCTGGGCCGCCCCGAACACGAACATCAGATCGTGCCCGGCAGTCGCATGTTGTCCGGTTCGGTCATCCACTTTCCACATGCCGGCCTGGACATGATGTGCGAGCCGCTACGGGCCAACTTTGTGGCGGTTGGCACCGGGTACGGGTTGGACGCGGACTGGGGTCATGGGCACTACAAGGGTCCTGACCTTGTGGTGGAAGGCCTGACATACGACTCGGCGGAGATGCAGAACCTCGGTCAGTACGGGGTTGTGGACCACGTGTGCCGCTTCACCTATACCGACGAGAGCGGGACCCATGAAGGCTACGGCTTGTACGAGCATGGGTTCTTTGGTGCGTTCCCTCCGTACGGTCTGCATGACCGTGCCGATCTGGCACCGTGAGCGACCAGCCGACTGCGGGTGACTGGGACGCCACGCTGGCCGATCTCCGATCTCGCAAGGCGAGCGCCCAGGCCATGGGCAAACCGGAACGGTTGGCCCAGCGGGCAGCCGCCGGAAAGCTCAATGCGCGGGAACGTATTGCTGCGCTGACCGATGCCGGGTCATTCACCGAGGTGGGCGCGCTCACCGGACCCCTTCCCGCCGATGCGTTCGTGGCCGGTCTGGCCCAGGTCGACGGCCGTCCGGTTGCGGTGGGAGCCGAGGACTTCACCGTGGCCGGCGGGTCGATTGGTCGGGGTGCTCACGTGAAGCGGTATCGCATCATCCAGATGGCGGTGCAGGAGCGCATACCGCTGGTGATGTTGCTGGAGGGGGCCGGCCACCGGCCACCGCTACCCAGCGACCCGCCCGCAACCCGCAGTCCCAACGACTTGCAGGCGCAGGCTGATGCGTCGGGCCTCATCCCGATGGCGACCGCGGTCCTCGGGCCGTCGGCCGGCCACGGAGCCCTGAGTGCGCCGTTGGCGGATTTCACCGTCATGACCCGCGACGCCGCAATCTTTGCCGCCGGCCCACCGTTGGTGAAAGCCGCCCTCGGTGAAGAGGTCAGCAAGGAGGAACTTGGCGGTCCCGCAGTGGCGCTGGCCAGCGGGTTGATCCACAACCTGGCCGACGACGATCAGCACGCGTTGGATCAGGTTCGGCGGTGGCTGAGCCACATGCCGTCATCGGCGTGGCACCGGCCGTTATCGGGTGCGCCGATAACGGCTCGGGCCCTGCCGGAAATCCTGGACATCGTGCCGCGGGATCCTCGTCGGGCTTATGACATGCGACAGGTGATTCACCTGGTCTTCGATGACGAGTCCTGGTTCGAAGTGCAGCCCCACTTCGGCCCGTCGCTGGTGACCGGCCTGGCCCACCTTGGCGGCCAACCCGTGGCGGTGGTGGCCAACCAGCCGGCGGTGATGGCGGGCACCATTGACGCCGACGCGGCGGACAAGGCTGCGCAGTTTGTGGGGGTGGCGGATTCGTTCCATCTCCCCCTGATCTTTCTGACCGACAATCCGGGCGTGCTGGCCGGGTCGGCGTCGGAGCGAGCCGGGATTCTCAAGCGGGCCGGCCGAATGTTTGCGGCGCAACATCAGGCAACGGTGCCAAAAATCCAACTGACCTTGCGCAAGGCCTACGGCTTCGGCAGCTCCGCCATGTCCATGAACCCGTGGGACAACCAGACGCTCAACCTGGCATGGCCCGGGGTGACCTTCGGGGCGATGCCGGCCCGGGGCGCGGATGCAGCAACGGGAGCGGACGAGGACGGTAAGGCCGCGCTGTTGGCTTTGGAACTGTCATCGGGTTACCGCAGCGCCAACGGACTCAGCATCGACGATCTGATCGAACCCGCCGACACCCAGATCATGCTGAGGCGCGGGCTGGCGGCCGCCACCAATCGGCTGACCGGTCCCGTCGAACCGAAGCGCCGCACCGGCAACCTGCGGTAGCGCTGTGGCTGGTGGTCGGCTCACGACGAATGGATGGACCCGAGGAACTCAATCAGCGCGGTGTTGACCTCATCGGGCGCTTCCTGCTGAACCCAGTGTCCGGCGCCGTCAATGATGGTTGTTCCTCGGTGATCGGTGCAGGAGGTCTCAAGCTCTTTCACTCCCGAGCCCAGTCCACCGTCGGCGGTGGTGCATACAAAGTCCCGGCTCCCACCGATAAACACGGTTGGAGCGGTGAGCGGCGCGTTGTGCCATGGTCGGGTCATCTCCCAGTTCATATGGAGGTTGCGGTAGTAGTTGATGGCGGGTTGCAGTCCGGTGCGAGCAAAGGCCCGGAGGTAGTTCTCAAATTCTTCCTGGCTGAGATGCGGGGGAAGGCCAGCTGGTGGTTCATCTCCGGACTGGTGGTTGTCGGGTCGGGCGCCGCTGACGCCCCAGTAGACGGTGCGAAGGAAGCTGATGGGATCCTCATCCAGCAGGGCGCCAATCCCGTCGTGCTGGAAAGAAAGCATGTAGCCAAACTCGCCTTCGGGGTCGGTGGCTTCGATGTGCTGAAGGATGCTGCGTTCTCCGCGCGGGACGAAGGGCACGCTGAGCATGGCCACCCCGTTGACCCGGTCGGGACGCATCAGGCCAACCCATGGAGCAATGATCGATCCCCAGTCGTGACCAACGATCGTGGCGCGGTCGATCCCTTCGGCATCCAACAAACCAATGACATCACCGACGTGATCGAACATCGTGTACCCGCTCAGATGGTCGGGGACATCACTCCAGCCGTAGCCGCGCATGTCGGGGGCCAGCACCCGGTAGCCGGCTTGGGCCAACGCGGGAATCTGGTGCCGCCACGAGTAGCCGATTTCGGGAAATCCGTGAAGCAGGACCACGGCGGGGCCGCTGCCTTCGGAAGTAACCGACAGCTCCAGCTGTCCGACATCTACCTTGTGAATCTCTGCGGCCATGGACTCTTTCTACTCCGAACAGCCGCCAGGCCTCGCATGCGGACGGGCCATGAGCCCGGGTTGGCGCTCAACATCGCCAAGCTTCGATGATCGCGGCGGATTGGATGAGCGCCGGCGGCCGCCAAGCGACGGTGGTACCTTTGCCAATGACCGTCATGAGGTGGCGGCCAACACGTGCGAAGCGAATGGTGGCACGGTTCATGGCTCTGGAACTTGGCAGCGTATTCATGCTTGCGCCTGAGGACCTGCCCACTGTCAAGGCGCTGCCCGGTGTGACCGGTCAGCTCATCGCAAAGTCGAAGTTTGCAGGATGGCTTGTTGCGTGCACCTTTCCTGGTGAGCCATCGCCGGGAGTCATCGCCGCCGTCACAGTCAACACCTGGTTCGATCTCGGTCGGTGGAACGTCACCTATGTCGAGGCAATTCCGGAGATCCCACTCCCGTTGGCGGTAGTCAATCGAAATGGCGTTGGCCATGTGCTCGTCAACTTCAATGGTGACACGATTCGCGCGGCGCGCGACGGTGAGCTTGAGCTACTCGGACGGCCGAGCACCTGTTCACCGGTTCGTCTGTTGAAGGCCTGCCACGCGTACGCGGGGAACATTGACCGGACCGCTGATCTGGAGGACATGACGTTCGAGGCGTACATGTTCAAAGCCGCCCTGATGGCCGAAAGCGGACTCTGATACGCGGTCAGGCACAAAGTAGGCGGCGCCGGACTGCAGAGCGGCACGAGACAAAGGCGTGAAGTCACGCGCCTGGGCAATGGTTACGTGCAAGCGGCTCTGTGGCTTACTTGCCGGACCAGTTGGGGGAGCGCTTCTCCGCAAAAGCGGTGGCGCCTTCGATGGCGTCTTCGGAGCCAAACACTCGGTCCACGGTGGCCTGCTGATGGGCGAAGAACTCGCCGTCGGTCATGGTCAGACCATCGTTGAGGAGCTTCTTTGATGCGGCAACGGCCAGCGGTGCGTTCTGGGCGATCCGCTCCGCGATCTCCACTGCTCGGTTCAGCGCTTCGCCCTTGGGGGTCACCTCGGCCACCATCCCCAACGCCAGAGCCTCTTCGGCCCGAATAGGTTCGGCGGTCAGCGCCATTTGCATGGCTTTGGCGGCGGGCAGGACCTGCGGAAGTCGCAAGAGGGCGCCCGCGCCAGCGAAGAGCCCAACACCCGCTTCGGGAATACCGAGCTTGGCGCCTTCCGACGCCACCATCAGGTCGCAGGACAGCGCGATCTCCAAGCCGCCAGCCAGCGCAAAGCCTTCAACTGCGGCAACCACCGGCTTGACGGCCGGACGCTCGGTGATGCCGGCAAATCCGCGGTCGCCAACGGTGGGCATGCCACCGCTCACGAACGCCTTCAAATCCATGCCAGCCGAGAAGCCGCGCCCATTACCGGTGAGCACACCCACGCGAAGTTCGGGGTCGTTGTCAAGCTCATCCATAGCGTCAGAAAGGGCCTGAGCCAGCTCCTGATTGACCGAGTTCATGGCTTCGGGTCGGTTGAGCGTCATGACCAATACTGCGCCTCGGCGCTCGGTCAGAACAGGTGCTTCAGCTTCAGACATTGACTTCTCCCTTGAGCCCAGCGGTGGGGTCACTCGACAATGTAGTGGTTGGCTACTGTCGACTGAACGCCACAACGTTGGGCACCAGCCCCGGGGAGATCACCATGTCAAATGCAGCTACCGCTTTCGAGATACTCAAAGGTCAAGAAGGAGACGATCAGGGCCACAGCGACTGGGTCGACGTGGATCAGGAGCGCATCCAGCAATTTGCCGACGCCACCCTTGATCATCAGTTCATTCACCTGGATGAGGCCCGGGCCAAAGCCGAGACGCCGTTTGGTGGCACGATCGCCCACGGCTTTCTGACGTTGTCACTGTTGTCACATCTGGGCGCATCCATCAAGGTCGATACGCCAAAGGTGGACGGCGTGGTCATGGGAATCAACTACGGCCTCAACAAGGTGCGGTTCCTGACTCCGGTACCGAGCGGCAGCCGAGTGCGAGCGCATGCGGTGGTGTCAGACGTGACCCTCAAAGGCAGTGCCATCGACCAGACCCGCACCATGACCATCGAGATCGACGGCATTGAGAAGCCCGCCATGGTCGCCGAGTGGATCACCCGCATCGTCTTCGATTCCTGAGAGGGACGGCTATTCGGTTGCCGAGCCCGGGTCCGCCCCCGGGCCGGTCACGCTGGTGAGATCGGGTGCATCGCCTCCGAGTCCCACCGAGACCCACTCAAAGATCTGCGCGATACGAGGGGCAAAGGCAACGAGTAGCACCACGATGACCAGGGCCACCATGCTGATAAGCAGGCCGTATTCGGCCATGACCGCGCCGCGTTCGGTGTGGAGTGATCGGTCATCGAGTGCGCTGTCCGTTGGCGGTTGGGAGTCAATCATGAGCATCGTTCTCGTTCTCTGCTGTCACGCTCGGACCTCAAGCGGGTTCGCACTGCCTCTTTGAGCAGGGTGGGGACCGTCTGTTTGTGTTCGGTACGTTGAGTAGCGTTCCCAATAGGCAAACCAACCCCGATGTGACCCCATTCGGGATAGGCACCAAGACTCAGAACCTTGAAGGAGATTCCGTTGTACGCATCTGACGATTCCGGTCCCGCGATGACGCCACTGATTGCTCGACCCGAATGGCACGAACTCCTCGCCCATGCGTCCGCCATGTTCTCCCAATCACCGTCTTTCCAATCACCGTCTTCCCAATCACCGTCTTCCCAATCACCGGGAACACCGCTGCTTCGCACCTTGTTTGCTGAGGATCCAAATCGGGCCGCAGCGTTCACGGTGCAGGCCGCGGACCTTCGGCTTGACTTCTCCAAGCACTTTGTCAACGCGCCGACCCGGGACGCGCTGGTCAAACTGGCTCACGCGTGCGGTGTGGAAGACAGACGAGACGCCATGTTTGCCGGCGCGGAGATCAACCAGACCGAGGGCCGCGCCGTTCTGCACACTGCGCTTCGGGCGGAACCAAACGCCGAGATCACCGTGGATGGCATCAACGTTGTCCCGGGCATTCACCAGGTTCTGGAGCGTATGCGAAACTTCGCAACTCGAGTTCGGTCAGGGGAGTGGACCGGTGCAACCGGCAAGCGGCTGACAACGGTGATCAACATTGGTATTGGTGGCTCGGACCTCGGTCCGTTGATGGCCTCCACCGCCTTGGCCGGATTCAGTGACCCGGACCTCACCTCCCGGTTTGTGAGCAACGTTGACCCGGCAGACCTGCTGGAGGCGCTGAGCGCATCGGACCCCGAGACAACGTTGGTGATTGTCGCCTCCAAAAGTTTCAACACGATCGAAACGCTGAGCAACGCCCGCGCCGCCCGCGCGTGGCTGGTGGAGTCACTTGGGGAAGAGGCGGTGCCGGCGCACTTTGTGGCACTCAGTACCAACGCGGAGGCGGTGGCTGCGTTTGGCATCGACACCGACAACATGTTCGGTTTCTGGGACTGGGTTGGGGGAAGGTACTCGATTGGTTCGGCCATTGGTCTGAGTTTGATGATTGCCATTGGCCCGGAGAACTTCGATGGTTTCCTGGCTGGTCTGCGCGCCATGGACACCCACTTTCAGAACACGCCGCTGGAGCAGAACGGGCCGGTAATCGCGGCCCTGCTCGGGATCCTGTATCGAAACTTCTGGGAGATTGAGACCCACGCGGTGTTGCCCTACAGCCAGCGGCTCTCCCGGTTTGCCGCCTACCTCCAACAGCTCGACATGGAAAGCAATGGCAAGTCGGTCCAGATGGACGGAACCCCGGTGCAGTGGGCCACCGGTCCGATTGTCTGGGGGGAGCCCGGGACCAATGGGCAGCACGCGTTCTACCAACTCATCCACCAGGGCACCTCAATCATCCCGTCGGATTTCATTGGTTTTCTGCACCCCGAAGCCGACGTTGGCGGCCAGCACGACCTGTTGATGGCCAACATGTTTGCCCAGGCTGAAGCGCTGGCGTTCGGTCGAACAGCGGACGAGGTTCGAGCCGCGGGCGTTGAGGAGGCGCTGGTTGCGCACCGAACCTTTCCCGGAGACCGGCCGTCCACCGTGATTCTGGCGCCCCGCCTGACCCCGTCGGCGCTGGGCCAGCTGATTGCGTTCTATGAGCACAAGGTCTTTGTCCAGGGGGTTATCTGGGGCGTCAACTCCTTTGACCAATGGGGCGTGGAGCTGGGGAAAGCGCTGGCGTTGAACATCGGCGATGAGCTGATGACCCCCGAGGCCCCGTCGCTTGACCATGACTCCTCGACCAACGCGCTCATCGCGTTGTATCGCAAGGCGCACGGCCGCTGATTTGTGGGTAGCTTTCTCCGTTCATGACTGACAAATCTCATCCCATACCCGTCCGAGCGGCGGTCTGTCGAGCGTTTGGCCAGCCCCTGTCCATCGAGACACTGACACTTGCGCCTCCGGGACCCAACGACGTTCGAGTTGACGTGTCGGCGTGCGCCATCTGCCACTCCGACATTCTGTTCATCGACGGCGGGTGGGGCGGCGAGCTTCCCGCAGTGTGGGGTCACGAAGCCGCAGGCGTGGTGGCCGAAGTTGGCGCACATGTGAGCCGCGTGACGGTGGGCGATCAGGTGGTTGTGACCCTCATCCGCAGTTGCGGCGAGTGCCGGTCATGTACTCGTGGTGCTCCCGCCACCTGTCAGGTGCAGTTCGAGCTTGACGGCCACTCACCACTTACCGACACCGGCGGCTCCCCGGTTGGTCACGGTCTTCGAACCGCCGCCTTTGCCGAGCAGGTTGTGGTGCATGAATCCCAGGTGGTGACGGTGGCCGCAGATATTTCCCCGGAAGCCGCATCGTTGTTGGCGTGCGGTGTCATCACCGGAGTTGGATCGGTAACCAATACGGCCGCGGTTGAGGCGGGATCATCGGTCGTGGTCATCGGGGCCGGCGGCGTTGGCCTCAACGTGATTCAGGGCGCGCGGATGGCAGGAGCCGATCCCATCATCGTGGCGGATCTGGTGGACCAGAAGCTCACCGACGCCGAAGCCTTCGGGGCGACCCACGGGGTCAACCCGGCCACCGACGACCTCGCCGCCCGCGTGGCTGAGATCACCAATGGCGGCGCGGACTATGTCTTTGTGGCGGTCGGTGCGAAAGCCGCCGTTGATGGCGCGGCCAACATGCTGGCCCCCAACGGCGCGCTGGTGCTCGTGGGCATCCCGGCCAGCGGCGTGACAACCGAAATTGATCCGGTGACCATTGCCTCCTCCAACCAGAGCATCCTCGGATCCAAGATGGGCGGAGCCAGCGTTGACGGCGACATCCCCCGGTTGGCCGAGGCGTACCAGAACGGCGACCTGGAACTGGATGCACTGGTAAGCCGCACCTACCCGTTGGATCAGATCAACGACGCCATTGACTCGGTGCGAGCCGGCGAGGCCCGCCGCAACATCATTGTGTTCGAGCCCCGCACTGAGACCACCGCATGAAAGTCGCAAGCGTTGAGACCATCGTCGTGGGCAACCGGCCCGGCGAATTTGGCGGCCGCTACTTCACCTTTGTGAAGGTGGTAACCGATGGGGGCGTTGTTGGATGGGGCGAACACTACGGCGCCACCTTCAGTCCCGCGGTGGTGGAGCAAATGATTTCTGACGTGGCCACCATGCATCTGGTTGGCCATTCGCCCTTTGAGATCGAGCGGTTCTGGCACCGCGCCTTTGGCCGGGGTTATTCGCTGCGCCCCGACATCTCACTGATGGGCGTCATCAGCTGCCTGGAGATGGCGTGCTGGGACATCATTGGCAAAGAAACCGGCCGACCCGTGTGGGATCTTCTGGGCGGCCGCGTCCATGACCAACTCCGCTCCTACACCTATCTGTATCCCGAACCTGGTGATACCGCGGATGTGTATTCGGATCCGGCAACCGCCGCCGAGCGAGCGGCGTTCGAAGTGGCACGCGGGTTCACGGCGGTGAAGTTTGACCCCGCTGGCCCCTACACCGCGTTTGACGGCCACCAGCCGTCAATGCAACGTCTGGATCTCTCCGAAGCGCTGACCGCCGCTGTGCGGGAGGCCGTTGGATCAAAGGCCGATCTGCTGTTTGGCACCCACGGCCAATTCACCGGCGCCGGCGCGGTACGGCTGGCGCGACGGTTGGAGGCCTATGACCCGCTCTGGTTTGAGGAGCCCTGCCCGCCGGACAATCCGGGTGACATGGCCTTTGTGGCTGCGCATACGACCATTCCGATTGCGGCCGGCGAGCGGCTGGCAGGGAAAGCAGAATTCGCCCGCCTACTCGAAGCAAAGGCGGCATCAATTCTGCAGATGAACCTGGGTCGGGTGGGCGGCATTCTCGAAGCCAAAAAGATTGCATCGATGGCCGAAGCGTTTGGGGCCAACATTGCCCCGCACCTGTACTGCGGACCGATTGTTGGCGCCGCCAACATCGCAATCGCCACCTGCTCGCCCAACTTCCTGGTGCTCGAAGGCATCCGGGACTGGACCGGGATCCATGCTGACCTGTTGGTCACGCCGGTGCAGTGGGAGGATGGGTACGTGATCCCATCGACCGAACCCGGACTCGGGGTCGAACTGAACGAAGAGGTGGCGCGTTCGCTGCCGTGGACCGGCGACGGGCTGCACTTGGAAATGCAGCCGGACCCCTATGACCCTCGGGCCGACGCGGCAACGTTTGACTGGCGGGCGCCGTCGTCATGAGGTACGCCCGGTGAATTCGCCACCTCCCGGCACCGGCTACTTCGTCGGGCCCACCGACGCGCCCGGGCCCGGCGTTCTTCTGTTGCACTCGTCGTGGGGCCTGCACACCGGAGTCCGAGCCACCTGCGATCGGTTGGCCGACCTGGGGTACACGGTTCTTGCCCCGGATCTGTCCGATGGTGCACTCCCCACCTCCGCGGCCGAAGCCCATGAGGTCTTGATGGAAACCGACGTCAATGTGGTTGCCTCAATGGTTCAGAGCTCGGCGGGTCTGCTCCGTCGCGTTGCGGCGGATCCGGCGCGACCGTTGGCGGTGGTCGGATACTCGAGCGGCGCGTCATGGGCGTTCTGGCTTTCGGTGCGCCAGCCATCGCTGGTGGACACGGTGGTGACGTTCTACGGAACCCAGAGCATCCCCTTTCACGGCGCAACGTCGTCCTACCTGTGTCACTTCGCCGCCGATGACGAGGTGGTCAGCGATCTGGAGGTGGCTGATCTTGGACTGTCGTTGCAGCAGGCGGGCGTGGAGTTCGCCTTTGAACACCATGACGCCGTTGGGCATGGCTTTGCCGAGGATGGCGTTCCGGGCTTCAACGGCATGGCCGAAGCGGTGGCCTGGCGACAGACCACCGAATTCCTGGCGTCTCGCCTGCTGTGATGTGAACCACCCCGCGGCCACATCCCCTGAAGCGGTTGACGTCGACGCACACGGTGTGCTGGCCGGAGTCCGGTTGTTGCGGTCGCAAATTTATTGGAAAATGGGGAACAGGATGGGCCTGCGCTTCGTCTTACAGGCAACAGCAGGCGACAACTCGGGCGATGGGAGCACCACATGAGCCACGGACCACATCCTTCAGACGCTGGATCAGGCGATCAGAGACCGGCCCTTACCAGTGCCATTGGCGATTACCGGACAGGGGCGCTTGGTCGACGCGCGTTTTTGGCCAAGGTTGCCGGTTTGGGCATCACCTCGGCCGCCGCCTACCAGATGCTGGCGGGCAACCACGCTGCGGCGCTGAGAGGTCAGCCGGAGGCCACAACCCAGGCCCTTGGAGAAGAACAGCCGCAGCCGCCGCAACCGCCCCCGACGACCGAGGCGCTGGGTGAAGAACATCTGGGATCCACCCAGGCCCTTGGCGAAGAGGATGTGATTACCACCCAGGCCATTGGCGAAGAGGATGTGATTACCACCCAGGCCATTGGCGAAGAGGGCCCGCGGCCGCCGCAACTGCCGCCTCAGCCGTCGCCGACGGTTGGACCAACCGTGGTGCCGCCAAAACCAGAACCCCGTCGGTGGTGGGATCGGTATGAGTGGTTCTTCTCGCAGCGGCGACGTCGACGCGGTCGTTACGTAACGAACAGATTCTGGCGCGGTACCCGCCGACGATGACCGGGGCGTTGGCAACCGCCCGACCGGTTGAACTTCTGATCGTCGGCGGGGAGTCTGATCCCAACACCAGACGGGTCGCCGACCAGGCCGCTATCCGCGGCGTGGACTTTGTGATGGTCGACACCGACACCGCGGCCGCCGACGCCATCCACTGGAGCTTCCAGAATTCCGAGCTGAGTCTTGGTCGTCAGCGGCTTGTTCCTAGGTCGCTGTTCCTCCGGCACAACGTCTTCAGTCCCTCCGGCGGTTTGCAAACCCAGCCGCCGCCGGGTTCCGGCCACGCCCATCACATGCTCCGCGAATACGCCCAGGCCTGGGCCGAGGTGCGCATTCTCAATCGGAAGGTGCTGGGCAACATGAACAGCAAGTCGGCAAATCTGGCCATGGCCAAACGGTTTGGTTTTGAGGTTCCCGCCAGTCAGGTCATCACTGCCGGTGCCTCCCCGACGCTCGACTTCGATCCCCATACCGCCATTGCCAAACCGCTGCTTGGCGGCGCCCACACCCAGCACGCCGCAGACTTTCTCCGCGCCACCGAGGAGCGGACCGGCACCCGTGTGGTGCTTCCGCCACAGTTCCTTCAGCATCGGCTTGATGGGCACAACATTCGGGTGTTCGTGGTGGGTGGAGAGACCTTCGCTTTTCACATTGACTCAGATCTGCTGGATTATCGCCAAGAGTCCGGCAACGTGGTCCACAGCATGGAAACCCCCCGCCACCTTGAGGGGCCGTGCGTGTCAATGGCCGACGAAATCGGGTTCGACTACTGCGCGTTCGACTTCCGTGGTGTCGAAGCCTTCGAGGAACTGCACTTCCTGGAGGTCAATTCGTTCCCGATGTTCGTGCGCTTTGACATGGAGTGTGAGAACCGTCTGGTGGACAAGATGCTGAGTGTGCTGCTGAAGCGGGAGATCTTCGAGCCCAACCAGAGGTGAACTCCTACAGGTTCTCATCGGCACAGAGTCGGCCGCGCGGGACGATGCGTCCGCCGCACGAATCGCCAAACTGCTCGTACACGGTGTCAATATCTGACTCGAAGTAGAGCATGTCGCAGGCTTCCCCGTCCCCGTCGCCGCATTGTTCCCAGAGGAGGTCCAGCTCCTTGTCTTGTCCCGGCGGAGCCGATTCCGGTCCGGGGACGCTGGCGTCCTCCAGGGGGGTGGGTTTGGCGTCATCCAGATCGTTGCCGAGGAGAGAGGAAAAATCGAAGTTGTCTTCGGGTTCAACTCGATCGCCGTCAAAGAGAAGACCGCAATCGATCGGCCACACGGACCGCCCGCCGCAGGTGGCGCCGTAGATCTGATAGTCGCCGTCGATTTCGCCTGCTTCGAAGAGCGCAAAACACGCGGCGCCGTCTTCGTTGCTGCATGCATCCCAGGTCTCATCGAGGTCAGACTCGGTTCCGGGCGCGGCGCTGTTGGTTTTTGGACCTACCGGCGCGGCGCATTGATTGGCGTCCGCCGCTATCTGCAGCTCTTCGGCATCGGTCTCGGCGTCACTCAATGCGTCCTGGGACAGGTCGAACATCGAATCTGCGGAGTCGAAGATGCAGCTGACTTCTGATTCGGTGTAGCCCAGCAGCACAAAGCCTTCGCTCATTGCTGACTTGGTGGCGCACAGCACGGTCCCGGCGACAAACGCAGTGAAGGCCTCGTCATTGTCCAAACCGATGTCGTCGTCGATAACCGCGTATTCACCGGCCTGACTCTGGACGGCGTCGGCGATACAGGCGGCGTCTGCTTCGCTCCCGTCGACCACCTCGAGAATCGAAGCGATCGCTGCGTCCCGGGTGAGCTCAGATTCAACCGGCGCCGGTGTGGCGGTCGGCTCCGGCGCGGCGGTTGCGGTCGGGTCGGGGACAATGGTTGCCGTTGGCTCCGGGGCGGGAGTGGCAGTGGGGTCGGGGATGGGGGTCGAGGTCCTCGCCGACAGACGCCGACAGACGCCGACAGCCAAGTCAGCCGCCGACGGTCAGGGTCGGCGCTGGAAGACTTTGACGTCGTTCTCCTGGACAAACCAGAACCGGCCACCATCCTGGCGACCATGGGTGTGGAATCGCTGCTCAACTTCGTCCCGATGCTCGGCCATGAGTTCGGCCCGCTCCGGGTCAATCCCCACCACATGGCGCTCCCACGCGTCGAAGTCGGGGTAGGAGTATTCGGAGAAGAACCGCTCGGAACTGATCATCTCCAGGCCGGCATCATCGGCGTGGGTCAGCGCATCCTGCGCGTGGCCTCGAACCACGGTTTCATCATCGATGAGGCGGGCGACTTCAAATCCGGGTCCGGCAGGAATTGGTTCGATGACGTACATCACACCGCCGGGTTTCAGGACGCGGGCTGCTTCGGTAACCGCAGTTGGCATATCTGCCACCGGCACATGATGCAGGGAGTAGCAGAAGGTCAGCGCATCGGCTGAGGCATCCTCGAAGGGAAGGTCCTGCGCTCCGGCGTTCACATAGCTGTTGGCGTTGTCCGGATCAGCCGCCAGTGCCCGTTCCAGCATGACGGGACCGCATTCGACTCCAACGGCGTCCGCCCCCTTCTGGCGCATCCACCGAACCAGCTCGCCCTCGCCTGCACCAATGTCGATCACGCGAGCGCCTTCGAGCGGAACATGTTGGGCCAGGACGTGGGTCTTGGAGCGGATCTCGGGCCGCTCGGCGGTGGCGGTCACGAAGACTGGGTCCCGACTTTCAGATCGCGGAATGGAACACCTTTGTCCACCGAAGGCTCGCGAGGAAGGCCAAGGACGCGGTCGCCAATGATGTTCTTCTGAATCTCGTCGGTGCCGCCGGCGATGCTGGCTTGGAACGAATTCAACATGGTGCGGTTCCACAGGTCACCAGTGTCACCGTCGGCCTCCCATGCGCCCAGTTCGGGACCGACAACATCTTCGAGGATGGATCGCATGTGCCAGAAGATTTTGGAGCCGTGCAGCTTGCCCAGGCTGCCGCCCGGACCCGGCGTCTTGCCGGCCTGCATTTCGGCCCGGGTCCGCATGGAGACCAACGATTTGGTTACCTCCTGGCAGTACATCTTCATCAGGTCCTGACGAAGATTGGCATCGGTGATCCGGCCATTTTTGGTGGCGACCTTGATGAGGCGGCTGGTGTGCGGATGCGATACACCACTGGTCCCGCCCGTGCCGATGGCGACGCGTTCGTACATGAGCATGGCGGTCGCCAGACGCCAACCATTGTTCATATCGCCGACCAGCCAATCCTTGGGGATGCGGGCGTCGGTGAAGAACACCTCGTTGAAGTGCATGCCGCCGTCGATCTGGTGGATAGGGCGAATCTCAACGCCCGGGTTGTCCATATCGACGATGAACATGGAGATACCGGCGTGCTTGGGTTGTTCGGGATCGGTCCGAGCCACCACGAGGCCGTACTGGCAGACGTGGGCCAGGGTGGTCCAGACCTTCTGCCCATTGAGGATCCATTCGTCGCCGTCCAGGTCAGCTTTGGTTTGGAGGCTGGCCACATCGGAGCCGGAGCCGGGCTCGGAGAACATTTGGCACCACACGTCCTCACCGCTGATGATTCGGGCCAGGAACTGTTCTTTCTGTTGCGGACTCCCGTACTCGTTCATCATGGGCATGCACATGCCGTGGCTGATGATCAGCGGGGAGCTGGTGTCGGGAAAGTTCCGATATTCCTCCCGCCAGATTCTCTCGTGCGCCTTGGTCAGGCCCTGGCCACCAAATTCGGTGGGGTAGGTCAAGCCGGCCAGTCCAGCGTCGGCTACCGCCTTCTGAAACTTCTTGGCCGCGGCCATGGACTTTTCGTCGCGGGGGTCGTCCTCTCCACGGGGTACACCAACGGCGTGTTCGGTGAGGAAAGCCCGGCAACGGGCGCGGAACTCATTGGCGTCCTCGGGGGACAAAGCGGTTTCGGAGGACTTTGCGGTGCTCATCGCTCCAGATTACTTGGGCCAGCTCTGGCCGGTAACCCGATCCCTATTGATTCTCTATTGATTCTCTATTGATTCTCTATTGATTCTTTGCGAGTTCAGAGAACGGGGTGTTCTTGTCCGGCCCGGGCTCTTTGGGCAGCCCGAGGACCCGCTCGCCGATGATGTTCTTCTGGATCTCATTGGTGCCGCCGTAGATGGACGGACCAGGGGAGAACAGCGTCATGGCACCAACCGACGGATTGGTCATTTGCCCCTCCACCGCCAACATGCCTTCCGCCCCAACGATCGAGAGCCCAACCTCACGGAATTCGTGATGCAAAGCCGAATCGTGGAGCTTGGCAATGTTCGGCTCGCCGCCGGTTCGCTGGCTCTTCTGCCGGGCCCGTTGGGTGTTCCATCGGTTGACGCTGATGTTGCTGTACAGGCGGGTCATCCGCTGCCGCACATTGGGGTCGCTCTCCATGCCGAGCTTGCGCGACGTCTCTGCCAGCCGCTCCCAATCCCGCATACCCACGCCCGGCATGGCGCGGCGGGCCGATTTGCCATCGGCTTTCCTGGTCACAAATTCGCCGACTTCGCGGCCCAGCTGATTGGCGATGGAACCGGCCGCCGCCAGCGGTGCACCACTGCCGCCCGCGCCGATGCTGGCGCGCTCGTGCATGAGCGTGGTGTTGGCCACTCGCCAGCCGTTGCCAAGGTCGCCGATGCGAGCATCCTCGCTGGTGATGGCGTCTTCCATGAAGACTTCATTGAAGAACGCATGCCCTGTCATCTCGATCAACGGGCGAATATCGACCTGGTCCTGATGCATATCGATGGCGAAGTAGGTGAGGCCGCGGTGCTTTGGTTGGTTGGGGTCAGTCCGAGCCACCAACATGCCCATGTCCGCAGTCTGGCCACCGCTGGTCCAGACCTTCTGGCCGGTCACTCGCCATTCGTCGCCATCGCGTTCGGCCCTGGCTGCCATGCTCGCCAGATCGGAGCCGGCGTTGGGCTCGGAGAACAACTGACACCAGGCTTCGGTGCCGTTGAGGATGGCGGGGATGTAGCGATCGATCTGGGCCTGAGTGCCGTGCTCGGCAATGGTGGGCGCCGCCAGCATGGACCCGAGTCCGGGCGGGGGACCGAGCACGTTTCGTTCGGCCAGGACCTTGCCCACGGCCATGGCCTGGGCTCGGCTCCACCCCTGGCCGTAGGCGTTCACCGGGAGCATCGGGTGACTCAGGCCGGCGTCGAGCATCTTCTGCCACCACTCGCCAACGGTCAGCGTGAGCTCCCAATGGTCATCAATCCACTGATTGACGTGGATCTGGATGTCTTCGACGCTGGTTTCTGGAGTCAGTTCGATCATGGATTCAACGGTAGCGCTGTGACCCATGGCTGCTGTACCCCGGGTGGCCAGCGAGCCCCCGCTGTAGCGCGGATGGCGGTGACTACCAGCCTTTGTAGATGGCGTCCCGGCGCTCACGGAAGCTGGCCATGCCTTCGGCGAAGTCCTCGGTCCGAAGGTTGGCGTCCACCATCCACGCTTCGTCGTGGGTGATGGTCTGACGATCAACGTCGAGCGAGCGATTCAGCAGCTGCTTGGTCATGCCGTGCACCTTGGTGGGCCCCGACGCCAGCCGTTCCGCCCATTCGGTGGCCGCATCCATCAGCTCGGTTCGCGGAACGACTTTGTTCACCAGTCCAATGCGCAGCGCTTCGGCCGCCGGTATGTCGTCGGCGAAGAACATCAGTTCCTTGGCTTTGTGCAGGCCCACCAACCGCGGCAGAATCCAGGTTCCGAGTGCGTCCGGCACCAGCGCTCGCCGGGCAAAGATCTCAATCATGCGGGCTTCTTCGGCCATGATCACCAGGTCACACATCAGCGCCAGATGCGCGCCCATGCCGGCCGCGGTGCCATTCACCGCCGCGATGATTGGCTTGTCACAATCCAGGATGGCCGGCATGAGCGTGTGCTGTCCGTCCAACATCATTCGCCGAGCTTCACCAACCGTTGACTCAGGCGCACCGTCAGGACGGGGGAGTGGTTCCCGGTTCATCGAGATATCGGCACCAGGGCAGAACATCTTCTCGCCGCTGGCGGTGATGACGGCGGCCCGGACATCCAACTGATGGTTCAGCCCGTTGACCAGATCCCGAATGCGATCTCGACCTTCGGGGGGTAGCGCGTTGCCGCGTTCGGGCCGGTCGATGGTGATCCACGCCACCTGGTTGCGCACCTCGTAGCGAATCTGTTCTTCGAGCGGCCGGTCAGTCACTGTGTCCATCCCCAATTACTCTCGTACCCATGACGTCCCCCAAGGACATTGCAGTCGAAGGCCACATTCCAGTCGAAGGCCCAGTAGCGGTGCCCCGAGCGTACCGACGCACCGTGAGCTACATCGACAAGTCCCGCACCTTCTACGCCGCCCACGGATACGAGACCCCGTACGCGTGGGCCACCTTTGCCGACGTTCCGTTTTCGGAGCCTCCGCCGTTGTCCGAAGCCACCGTCGGCGTGGTAACCACGGCGTTCCCCGTGGACTACGAGCGGCCGAAGAAGGTGCAGGCGCAACCGTCGTCACCGACCCCCGACGCCATGTTCACCGCGGACCTGTCCTGGGACAAGGACGCAACCCACACCGATGACGTTGGCTCGTTCCTGCCGTTGGACGCGCTCCAGGCGTTGCAGGCCGAAGGCCAAATCGGAGCGGTCTCAGATCGGTACTACGCCATACCCACCGTGTATTCGCAACGCCGCACCAATGCCGACGCGGCCCGGATTGCGGCGTGGTGCAAAGAGGACGGCGTGGACGTGCTGCTCCTGGTCCCCATTTGACCGGTCTGTCACCAGACCGTGAGTCTGGTTGCGCGACATCTGGAGGCCGAGGGCATTGCCACGGTGATCATTGGAAGCGCCCGCGACATCGTGGAAGAAGTTGGGGTACCGCGTTTCACCTTTGTGGACTATCCGCTCGGCAATCCGGTTGGCAAGCCTGAGGATCCAGCCGAACAACAATCGGTGGTGGCGGCGGCCTTGGATCTGGTGCAGCTGGCACCGGGACCGCGTACGACCCAACAGCTGGGACTGGAGTGGGGATCGGACCAGTGGCGTGATGTCTACATGCACGTCGGTCCCGACAACGCAGCCGATCTCGCAGCCGCCGGAGATGCTCGCCGGGCCAAAGCCCGGCGCCGTGAACCCTGACGGATCTGGCAGGAATCAGCTGGCCGGAATCAGGTGCCGTGGCGGACCACAAAGGCCGCCAGGCGAGGCATGGCATTCAGCACTTGAGCCTTGGCGCTCTTGCGCAACTTGTCGTAGGTACCCACCGCCAGATTGTTGTCTGACGCTGCGGCCTTGGCGTCGGTGATGGCCAACATGTCTTCGGCAATCTGGTCGCCGTTGGCGACCAGGTGCGCTTCGGGGTCACCGCTTTGGCGGCCGGCCACAAAGTGCGGGTCCAGGGCTGCGGCAAACGCCGGCAACATCCGATCGATGTTGGCGGATACAAACGTGGGCTTGATTTTGGTGATGGCCTTCAATCCTGCTTTCACCGCCGTGCCTTTCAGGCCGCCCATCGATGCCACTTCGGCATCCACTTCGGCCACCGCCGCCGTGGTCAATTCCGCGCGCTTGGCGGGAACGGACACCAAATCAGAAAGTGGAGTATCGCTCGGAGAAGTCATCCCCACAGCTTACGGACCAGCCAGCCTTCCACCCCAATGTCATTCGCCAAATTCCTGGGTGGGGAATCGTTGTTGGAGGCGTTGCATGCCCGTGATCCAGCGTTCGTAATCATCGCCTTTGCGGCGGACGTACTCCTCAACCTTGGGATGCGGCAGGATCAGGAATCGTTCGTCGGCAATGCCGGCAACCACAACCTCGGCAAGTTCCTCAGGTTCGATAACGCCGTCGACCCCGGCCACCCCGCCCTGGTCCATGCCGGCGATCATCGGCGTGTTGACCGCCTGGGGACAGAGAACCGAAACCTTGAGGCCCTGATGGCCGTGGGTGATGGCCAGCCACTCCCCAAACGACACCGCCGCCGCCTTGGTCACCGCGTACGGCGCAGAGCCAATCTGGGTCAACAGACCGGCGGCCGACGCGGTGTTCAACAGGTATCCGTCACCCCGGCCAAGCATGGACGGAAGTACGGCTCGCGCCATGTGCACATGCGCCATCAGGTTGATGTCCCAGATGCGCTGCCAGTCTTCGGTTGGGACCTCGGCCCCGCCCCCGGTGCCTATTCCCGCATTGGAACAGCACAGGTCCATGGGGCCGAAGTGGGATTCGGCTTCGGCGACCGCGGCTTCGATCTGGGATTCGTCGGCCACGTCGACACCCATGGCCAGGACGTCAAGAGTGTCCGAGGCCAGCTCCTGCGCAAGGTCCTGGACCGGGGGCTGATGGAGATCCAGCAGCGTGAGGCTGGCCGGACCTTCCTCCGCGAAGCGGATGGCGAGCGCCCGGCCAATGCCGCTGGCGGCTCCGGTAATGAGAATGTTCTTTCCTGAGAGTTCCACGTGCGAACCGTACGACATCCACGCCGTGGTCGTCTCCTGCCCTGCTGGAACGGACCGAATTCTCCTAGTGTGGGACCGTGCTGAACCAAATGACCGCTTCCGTTTCCGCCAATATCACCGCCACTCTCACCCAGATCGCCCGTTCCCAGACCTCAACCGACCCGCTCGCGCAGCTGCCGAGCGAGGTTCGTGAGAACCTGCCAACCGACGTTGTGGAAGGACTGCGGGACGGCTCACTTGACGCCATCCCCAGCGACGTGGTTGATGACATCAAAGCTCGGGTCTCCACCGACGTTTTCAACCGGGTTCCGACCGAACTGCTGGAAGACCCCACCAACCGGGCCCTCATTGCGGTGCTTGGCCTGGTTGCCGTCTTCTCGTTTGCCGGGTTCGTCTGGGGAGTGATGAAGAGCGCCATGAAAGCGGCGATCTTCTTCGCAATCGTGGCCGTCATCGCGGTGGCAGTGATCCTCAACTCCGGTATCTGAACCGGCCCGCGGGTGGGCATCGCGGCTGTGTCCGATGTCACGTGTTCGGAGGGTGACTTGGGTGCGCGCTTCACGTAGATTTATCTTCACAAGCCAGCCCGCTGGCAGCGGCTTAAGCGCAAAGGTTCCCCCCAACCTGCTTCCCCGCCCAGCGGTGTATGAAGCCTCGTCGAAACCCCCCCCTCGACGAGGCTTCCGGCTTTTTCTCAGTCCTCCCTCCGGGAGGCGTTGCGCACGCAGCTGGGTCCTCCCTCCGGGAGGCGTTGCGCACGCAGCTGGGTCCTCCCTCCGGGAGGCGTTGCGCACGCAGCTGGGTCCTCCCTCCGGGAGGCGTTGCGCACGCAGCTGGGTCCTCCCTCCGGGAGGCGTTGCGCACGCAGCTGGGTCCTCC
>ENA-ORXT01000106-ORXT01000106.1-marine-metagenome-genome-assembly--contig:-NODE-106-length-132408-cov-29.776606_pt1 | contig 132408 bp, 105 predicted proteins | sample MGYA00237868_ERZ511482 | MGnify/ENA metagenome assembly ERZ511482 | reverse complement strand
AGCAACACCCGGACGCCGACATTTACCTCTCCCTGCCAGGACTCGGTGTCGTGCTCGGCGCCCGGGTGCTCGCAGAATTCGGGGACGACCCCGAACGCTACGACTCTGCCAAGTCTCGCCGAAACTACGCCGGCACTTCACCACGCACCATCGCATCCGGCAAAAAGCGGGCTGTTCTCGCCCGCCACGTCCGGAACCGAAGGCTCTATGACGCCATCGACCAATGGGCATTCTGCTCCATCACCACCAGCCCCGGCTGCCGCGACTTCTATGACCAACGCCGAGCAAAAGGCGACCTCCACCACCAAGCCCTACGAGCCCTCGGAAACCGCCTCGTCGCCTACCTCCACGGCTGCCTCAAAAACCGCATCCACTACAACGAACACACCGCATGGGCCCACCGACAAACCCTCACCTCCAACATCGCAGCTTGACAAGCTACGCCCGTGGGGTATCTAGAGCCACTCTTCTTCTTATTTGAAAGACAGGTGCACTGAGCCCAGTGCGTTTCCAGCGGGTGCAGTGAAGGTTGCGGTTGCGGTGGCGCCGGCAACCGCAGGTGTGACCTGAGTACAGGTTCCTGTTGTGATCACCTGACCGGCGCTGAGTCCAATCCCTCGCTGGGCAAGGTGCGTCGCCAGCCAGGCGAGGGCCTCAAGTGGATGACCGAGAACATCAGCGCCCGAGCCGCTCCCGGTGACCGCTCCGCCAACCGACATTTGTCCTGTTGTTGCGGCAAGATCAAGTTCCTCCCAGTTGTCCACCTCGTGGCCGAGGACGAGGCAACTGTTGCCGCCCGAGTCTGCGCAGATCGTCAGGATTGGCGCCTTGAGAAACTCCCTCGTGCGGCCGCCAACAACCTCGATTGCCGGGTGCATCGACTTGACGGCCTCCCTGACCTCATCCGGTGTCCATGGCTCTGTTCGTGCCGGCAGATCCTCCTTGAGCCTGAACGCGAACTCGCCTTCGAGCTGGGCATTGGGATGGTCGGCGGCGGTGAGCGTTGCTCCGCTCTGGTGCACCGTGTGCACCCGTCCGGAGATGGGACCATTGGATCCAAGCACCTTCTGGGCGAACTCCGAGGTGCATCCGATTTTCCATCCCACCGTTGCGTCTTCAAGAAGTTCGGCGACCCGGTCGGCGATGGCGTAGCTCTGCGCAACGTCGGTAGGAGCGTATGGATCGAGTGAAGCGAGTGGCATGCCCGTCTGGCGTGCCTCCACAAGCATGTCTGCGGCGCTCTGGACGGGCTCGTTGTCGGCGGCACTGGAACCGGATGTAGTCGTCATTCTTCAAAGCTAGTCGCGACCCTGAAAGCTAAGCTCCGCGAATGTTTGTGCTTCTGTCCAGGTCGAATTACGTGTCCGCGTCCCTCTCGATACCCGTGGCGTCGTTCTGTGTCTGAATTGGTCTTTGACGTTGCGGTCGTTGGTCGCGGCATGATCGGTGCGGCCGCTGGCCGCCACCTGGCCGAGGCCGGCGTCAACGCTGCGCTTATCGGTCCGGGAGAGCCCCGGTCGGTGACCGAGACCGACGGACCCTTCGCCAGCCACTGGGATGCGGGTCGGATTACCCGCCTCGCATCGCGCAGCAATCTGTGGGCCGCGCTGGCGCGCCGATCAATCGACAGGTACGCGGACATCGAGGCCAGAAGCGGACTGAAATTCCACACACCGCGTGGCGTTGCCTGTTCGGTTGAGAATCCACAGGAGTGGGTGGACTTTGCCCGGGCAAACGGCGGCGAGGCAGAGATCATCTCCGCAGCAGAGCTGCGCGCTCGCAGTGGCATTGCTCTCCCTACGGACGGACCGGTCACCATCGAGGGAGCACCGGGCGGATGGATCAACCCGCGCGTGCTCGTCGAAGCCGAGACACAACTGGCCGAAGCAGCGGGAGCGTTTGTGGTCCGCAACAGCGTTACCTCGGTCACTGGTTCGGTCGGCAAATTTGCGGTTGCTGGACCATGGGGGAGCGTTCGTTCCCATCGGGTGTTGTTGGCAACCGGTGCGTTCGGGGCAGAGCTGATAGGACGTCGGGTGCAACTGCGGCGGTTGCCTCGCACGGTGGTGCTCGCTGAATTCGACGACAACCGGATCCCAAGTCTCATCCTCGCCGAGCCTTCCCATCCGGACCTGAAAGGGATCTACTGGGTTCCGCCCACCGAATATCCCAACGGACGCCGCTACCTGAAGATCGGAGCCGAGAGTCCCACCGTCGAACCGGTCAACGCCGATGAGCTGCGGGAGTGGTTTCACGCGGGAGGGTCTGCTGTGGAAGTGCAGGCGCTGCAGGAATCAGTGGTCGAGTTGCTTCCCGAGGTTGATGTTCAGAGCTGGCGGAGTCAACCGTGCGTCGTCAGTTTCACCGCATCTGAACACCCGTACATTGGTTGGGCAGAGGAAGGCATTGCGATCGCTGTAGGTGGCAACGGACATGCCGCGAAGTCCTGCGATGAAATTGGCCGTCTCGCCGGTCTGTTCACGGCGCAACACGTCCTTGGCGGGGAAACCTGGCCGGATGCCGAGTTGCAGGCCAGCGAGTTCGCTCCAGCATTTGAAGCGTCACGGTTCGAAGCCTGATGGGCCACAAGGCAGGTAGCGGCCACCGTTCTCTGAGTGTCTCGCAGGCTCGACGGCTCACGCTTGCATCACAGGGTTTTCTGGATACACCGGACCGTCGGGGAGTCAATCGACGTGATCTGCGTCGGATGATGGGCCGAATCAAGCTGTTGCAGCTCGACTCCGTTCCGGTCGTGATTCGCACCCAGTACATGCCGGCCTTCTCGCGCCTTGGACCGTATCGACCCGAGTTGCTCGACGAGATGGCCTACAAGCACGATGAGATGTTTGAGGCGTGGGCACACGAGGCGTCGGTGATGCCCGTAGCGCACGAACCGCTGCTCCGCTGGCACAAGGAGCAGTGCCGGGCAGGCCAGACCTGGAAAGGCCTCGTCGCATTCGCCGGCAAAGAATCCGGGTTCGTGGAAGAGGTGCTCGCTCAGGTGCGCGAACGGGGGCCGCTTCTTGCGTCTGAGTTGGCCGACCCCCGCCCCGGCTTCACGGGTGGCTGGGGCACCAGGACAAGCGGTGGCTCTATTGCACTGGACTGGCTGTATCGGATCGGCGAGGTCAGCATTCGGCGCACCGGCAATTTTGAAAAGCGGTACGACGTCATCGACCGGATCGTTCCGGCCGAGATTCTGGCAACACCCACGCCCGACCGAACAGACGCGCTCAAGGCTCTGCTTGTGCTCAGCGCCGAAGCATTCGGAGTTGGAACAGCCGCCGATCTGGTGGATTACTTCCGGCTCCCCAAACGCGACTCGAAGCCACTCATTGAAGAACTTGCGGAGGATGGAAGACTTACCCGGGCAACGGTCAAAGGGTGGGACAAGCCAGTCTTTATGGTGCCCGATGCGAAGATTCCGCGTCGGACGCCGCGACGAGCGCTGCTCTCTCCCTTCGACCCGGTGGTCTGGTACCGCGACCGCGGAGAACGACTCTTCGACTTCTTCTATCGCATCGAGATCTACACGCCGGCGAAGAAGCGAGTGTTTGGCTACTACGTGCTCCCTTTCCTGATGGGCGAACGCATCGTGGGACGGGTGGATGTGAAGACGGACCGCAAGGCTGGAGTTCTGCAGGTGCCAGCCGTCTGGATTGAGGACCACGCCGACCCGAAGTCGGTGGCGCCAGAGCTGGCTGGCGCGCTCCTGGAGCTGAGCCAGTTTGTTGGCGTGGACCAGGTGAAGGTCGGTCGCAAAGGCAACCTTGCTGACGGGCTCCGCAAGGAGATGCAGCGTCGCAGCAAAGCCTCAGCCTGACGTCGTGTGCACTTGACGTGCGAGGGCTCCGCCCCAAGCGCACAGCTCCCAGCTACGTTGCGGGCATGCATCCCCGTCTTGTTCTGCTGCTGGGCGCCCTGGCGGCGTGTGCCGCAGCCCTTGGCGGATGCCGTGCGAACGCAGCCAATTCCGTTGAAGGTGCCGCAGCTGAGCTGGTGGCGGCTGGCGTTCCCGGCGTCACCGTCGTTATAAGCGGACCCGAAGGAACCCGAACGATCGTCGAGGGCATGGCAGACCCTGCGGCGGGAACCCCGTTGACCGCTGACCACCATTTCCCCATCGGTGGCCTCACCACCAGCTACGTCGCGGCCGCGATGTTGCACATGGAAGAGTCCGGCGACATCGCGCTGGGGGACGCGGTGGAAGATCACCTGCCCGGACGATTCAGCTACGGATGGGACATTGCACTGTGGGACCTGCTCCAACACACGTCGGGCATCCCTGACTACACCGATGTCGGAGACGGCAACGGTGTGGTGCTCGACGCCTGCCTTGTGTCAGACCTGTGCATGTGGACGCCGCAGGAGCTGACCGCGTTGGTCGCTGGCGAACCACCCGTGTTCGGTCCGGGCGAAGGTTGGGGTTACGCCAACACCAACTACACCGTTGCCGGCGAGATTCTTGAGACCGTGTCAGGCGAGACGTGGCAGTCCGTGGTTACTGAGCGCCTGTTGGCGCCGCTGGGACTCAGCGACACCTCATTCGGTGACAGGCAGGCCGACATGGTGCCGGTGGGTCATGTCGATCGCGGCGATGATGATGTTGAAACCGTTTCGAAGCTGGTGCCAGGAGGGTTTGGGCCGGAAGGTGCGATCGTGGCCAGTGCTTCCGACGTCATGGGTTTCTTCCGTCCCCTTCTTCGCGGCGACGTGCTGAGTGAAGCAGGTCAGATCGCTCTGACAGCAACAGCACCGACCTCCTTCGGTCACGAGGACTACGGTCTTGGCGTGTCGTTCGTCTTCGGTTTCGACGAACCCCAAATTGGAAATACCGGTGAGGCCTATGGATACTCAGCCTTCGTTGAACACAACCGCGAGACCGACGTCACCACGGTCATCCTCGTGAACCAGTCCGGCAATCTTCCCAGCGAACAATGGGGGGCGCTGCTCAGCGCTGCAACCGATGTACCGGGTCGCGCCGTGCAGACCAGGGCCGCAGATTCTGGTCCCGGTCAGCTTCGCCTCTACTGCACCATCGATCCGTCGCTGTTCGAACGCGATGACGAAGGTGGGGCGTAGTCGAACGTCGGCTTGACCTCGGCCGTGATCGGGAGTTGCACGGATAGGCGAGGGACGAAGACGGTCTGGCGGATCCATGAGGATCGGCTGCCAAACAGAGCCGTTCTTGAAGGGTGGGCGGCGAGGGCCGACCGTTTTGCGTCGAGCTGTCCGCTGAGCCCTCCGGTCACCTCGCATGCGGCGGAACGCTTCAGCCACGTGATTGGACCCGCGAGGGCAGCACGGTCCAACTGGATGGGCTGATGATCGGCTCGGGGGACCGAGCAGCGGTTGGGATGCGCAGATCCCGGTCGCTCAGAACCAACTGGAGCCCAAAAAGGTAGGTATCGGTGCTCTTCAGCGATGAAGCGAGCACCGATACCTGCAACGAGAGGTGACAGTGCGCTGACGCCCCCCGGTGCCTGGAAAGAGCATGCACCGCACTGAAACCACAGAGTGTGTGTATCGACACAATCTGGCTGTGTTCCTGGTCACAGTATCTACTGCACCTGACTTCGTCAGGTGGCGTTGGCACGCAGCACGATCTACTGCACCTGACTTCGTCAGGTGGCGTTGCCTGGGGTGCCGTTCAGTTCGGCGACAAGTTCTGACCATGTCTCTCGAACGAAGGAACTGACCAGATGTGGGCTCGGCTCGCAGCCAAGATCTTCAGCGATGACGCCAATCAACTCGCCCATTGCGGACCTGAGCTCAACACTGTGGCGCTCGCCAGCAGCAGCACGGAAGCGTCTTTCGAAGCACTGCTCACAGCCGCGGATGATGCGGAGACCAGCGAAGGCAGCCTCGCGCGCATCGCTGAAGCGTCCAAGACTGAGCGCCAGATCTGCGCCCCGATGTGCCGTCTCGTCGATGAGGTGAAGTATCTCCGCTCGGGCGAACTGATCGGTCCAGGCAAAGCTGCGCGGTCCACCACCGAAAGGAACTCCCCGGACCAACGCGAGTGCTCGGGTTGTATGGAGAAGACGTTCGAGTTCGGTGTCTGCGCGCTCCGCCTCGGCGACAAGTTCCCGGAACTCATCCACATCGGTGCGCACCCGGGGGTCGAGCCGGTACATCTGGTCCCGCCCCGCACGAGACAACCACGGTTGGCCGCGGTCGTCATTGCCGAGACCGATCCGAGCGCGGCTCATGACGTTCGCGAATGCCTGCGGCGAGGGCGATGAATCCACCGGCCACACCCAGGCCTTCAGCCGTTCGGCACTTGCACCGTCGCGGTGGAATGCAAGGTAGGCGATGACATCAACGGCGCGGGACGAAGAGAACTCTCGCGCTGCGTTGTCGATGCGCACGCTTCCCAACACGGACAATCTCGGGGCGTTGATGTTGGCATGCCCAAGAATGCGGGGCACCGAGGACAGAAATGGCAGCGCAATCTGATGCCTGGAGAGTGCGGGGTCCGCAGGTCGGTCCATGACTCACCACCGAGCGGCCCCGGACCGTCGCAATTCACCGCACCCAGCAGAACGGGAGATAGCCAAAGAGCTACGCAGGGTTCGATGCTCATCATTGGATGGTCTGCACCGATGAAACCCTGTGTTGAACGACAAGCACCTTGCCAGTGACGCCGGGACTCCTGCCTCAGCCCTGGTAACCGAAGCCCTGCCCCGCAGAGCCGAACTGCTTTCGGGCCGGACGCGGGTTCCTCCACCAACTCCGCGTGCCCTGGTGCAGGCAATGCTGGGAGTGTGGTTCGCTGTCGTCATCGTCAGTTGTCTCACCTGGTACAGCGCCGGATGGCCGGGGGCAGTCATGGTGGTGGTGGTCACTGCGGCACTCAACCATGGCAAAGGCATCAACGAGTTTCTGCGGACCTTTCGCGACTGGACGATGATTCTTCTTTTCTTCGTCGGCTACACCGCAAGTCGATCGCTGGCCGATTCCGTTGGGTTCCCTGTTCAGGAACAGTTGTTGATTGACGTCGACCGTCTCATCGGATTCGGCGATCAGCCGGTCCATCGGGCGCAGCGCCTGGTCGACTGGACCAGCCGACCGCAGTGGTGGGAGGGAACCTTTCCAGTGATGTACACAAGCCACTTCGTTGCCTCAATGGTTCCCATGGCACTTGCCTACCGGCAGAACAAGCCTCGAGCCGTCGCGTTCATGCAACGCTGGATGCTGCTGTCCATCATTGGGCTCACTGGCTACGTGCTGTTTCCAACGCGGCCTCCGTGGATGTCAAGTGATCGCGGCAGGGTTGACACCGTCTACAGCGGTCTCGCCCGCGGGTGGGAGGTGCTCGGCTCTCAGGAAGCAGCGTCAGCCTTCGACCGGGGCACGGAAGTGGCGAACCAGATTGCGGCCATGCCCAGCCTGCACGCCGGATACGCAATGTTGCTCTTCATCTTCTGGGGTCTCGGTTCACGCAAGTGGCTTGTCCGGGTCAGTGTCGGTGCCTACGCGCTCTATATGGGTTTCGTCATCGTGATTACCGGTCAACATTGGCTCATCGATGTATTCGCCGGCTGGGCGTGCGCTCTTGCCGCCCATCTTCTGGTCAGTCGGTACGAACAACACAAGCTCATTGCGCTTGACAGCGCAACAGCAGCGGACGCGCAGACGACCGGTGACGTGGCTTCGTCAGAGGGCGCTCGCTGAGGCCGAACCCGCATCTGTCGGCGACCATGCTGCGAAGTCGCCCTCGCTCACGAACTGGGGTTGGGCGCCGACTTCAATGCCGACGGTCCAGATTCCTGTCTCCCCGGTGACCGTGTCTGTGCCGGCGTAGACGACTCGATCGTTGTCGGGCGACCAGTACTCAACGCTCTGCTCGTACTGATCGAAGAAGGGCAGGTAGTTCTGCTCGAAGACGCTGCTCGGGATGAACTCAGGACCCCGTGACGGTGGGACTCGGGTGCCATCCTGCCAGAACCACCACTGCATTGATCCGGGCGTCATACCGTCTGTGAGAAACGCCAGACGGGAACTGTCCGGACTCCAGAAGAAGCCACGGGCTTCCTGGAAGGTGAGCGGAGTTGCCTCGCCGCCGAACGTACCGATGACGTTGAGCGTGTTGATCGCAATCTCGTCAATCGGGTCACCGAAGGGGTCATCCGGATCCGGCGTTGGAATTGCTTGGGCGACCGAATCCGGGAATGAGGCCGTGGTGATTCCCGGCTCCGGCGTGAGGCTCACGGTTTGAAATGCGATGCGAGCCCCGTCAGGGCTGACGCTCATGGTCAGGTAACCGTCGAACGTGGCGAGTGGGCGAAGGTTCTCTCCTGCGACTCCGGACGTGACAAGGAAGTTGTCGCCGTCAATCTCGTTCGCGTAGACCATGAGACTCTCGGCTCCGACCCAGGCTGGCGCCTGAAACGGAGCGGGACTGGCGTCAACGATCACGAGGGTGGCGTCCTTGACGTCTATGCGGTCAAGGCGAAACCCGGAGACGTGCACGAGCAGTTCGTCGCCAAGTGGCCCCCAGGAGAACCAGAAGGGCTCGCCGCGGTCAAGCCGGACAGCGGCCTCGTCGCCGATTTGAACGAGTCCGAAGTCAATCCCACCCGCCGATGGGGCGAGAAATGCAACCTGAGCAGAACCGTCGTCCCAACCCAGGTAGAACGGGGGAGTCTCCATCAGGGTCTCTTTGCGGTCGCTCAGATCGAAGCGGTCGCTTCGCACAAAGGCCTCACCAGTCGCCGGATTGAAGTTTGTCCAAGCGATCTGGGCGCCATCGGGTGACCATGTTGGCTGTGTGTTGCTTGTGCCGTCATTCTCGGTGAGATCGACGCGACCCTCACCCGCAGCCGTGATTGTGAACAGTTCGGTGTTGTGCTGGACGACCAGGCGCGATGACGGCGTGGACGTTGGGGCCGGCGTGGGGCTGGGCTCGGCGGCCGGATCCGCAGCTGCTTCCGGCACCATGGTGGGAGTGGGCGTGGTGGGAGTGGGCGTGGTGGGTGTCTGCGCGGTGGGTGTTGGAACAACCTGTGGGGTTGCGTCCTCGGAACTGGTGCACGCAGCAGTGACGACCGCCAGGAACAGCAGTACCGCAAGCACCGTCGCCTGATGCCAGTGAAGATGGCGTCCGAGAAGACCGGTCCGGCGCAGACGCGGTCCTCTGGCAGTCTGCGCAAATGGGGAGATCACGACGACACCGTATCGGTCTCGCCTGCGCTACTGAAGGTCACACGGGTTCTGGCTGCCAGGAGCTGACGCACGACGGAGATCATGCCGGGACGCACGAACGGGAATCGTGCCGGGACGCACGAACGGGAATCGTGCCGGGACGCACGAACGGGAATCGTGCCGGGCCAAAACGACGACATGGGACTCGCTGGAGTCCCATGTCGTTGTGCAGCGAACCTACTCCGCCCGCTGTTGAACGAGTGTCAGCTTGCCACGAGACATCCGTTTTCGCAATACCGAGCCTGCTTGCGCCAACGAGGACGGTCCGGCAGCTCTGTCTCATCTGGGCTGGCACCTGGGGCAGAATGTAGTTGTACGAGCGTCCCACACACGGGACTGCAACTGCGCTGCGCAGCGGGGGCAGGGCAGACCCGCTCGGCCGTAACAGCTCAGGTGGTTTTGATTGTCGCCTTCACCGCCTTCGAAGGTCCGGTAGTCACGCAGTGTCGTCCCGCCGTTGTCCACGCCCCGTTGCAGAACATCGACAACTGCTTCGTGCAGGCATGCTGCTTCGGCCCGAGTTATGGAGCGACGAGCGGGATAGATTCGCGCCTGCCACAGCGCTTCGTCGGCGTAGATATTGCCAACGCCGGCAACTGGCTTCTGGCTGAGTAGCTGTGTTTTGATGCGGCGGTTGCTGGCTTTCAGCGCCCGATGAAACGCCTCTGGTGCGAAGTCGGTTCCAAGAGGTTCCGGTCCAAGCTGGTGGAGGGTAGTGATGCTGCGGTAGTCGCCCGAGGGAACCACACGCAAGCGACCGAAACGGCGCACGTCACGGAAGCTCAGCACGTCGGAGCCGCCGTCCAGTGTCCACTCGGCTCGAACATACGGATCGCGCTCATCCAAGCGGCTGGATGTGGCTCCTCCTGCAAGATGCAACTGTCCGGTCATGCCGAGATGAATCACGAGTTCGCGGTGGTCTTCGAGTCCGAGCAGCAGGTACTTGCCGCGCCGATCAGCACCAGAGAACGTAGCGCCGATCACTTCGACCGCAGGCGTGAACTTGCTGGACTCGTGCGACCAGGCGTCAACAACGCTTCGGCCGGCGACCCGGACGCCAAGCGAGCGCCGGATGGTCTCCACTTCGGGCAGTTCAGGCATCGTCTTCTCACGATAACGGTGTGCGCTGACGGGCTGCGCCGAACCCCAACTGTTGAATCGCCTCGACCGGGTGCGATGCTGGTGAAGTGCAAGCGTCTCAGGATAAATCCTCCAATCAGACAGAACCTGCAACGGCGAGCAATGCAGTGTCGGCGAACAGTGCATTGTCGGCGAGCAGCGCAGTGTCTGGGTCTCACTCAGCCGAACCTCTCGACGCCGAGTTGGAAGAGCTCTTTGTCGACGTCATCGAAGCGTCTGGCGACATTGTGGGTCTCGACCTTTCCCAACAGGATGGGTGGGCCTCGGGAGTCCTTGCCAGCTGGCGGACTGAGTTGACGGTGGACTCGCCGGGCGACGTGGACGAGGCCTTCGCGGCCTGGTGCGATACCCGGACCGAAGATGCGGCTGGCGACGGCGACGTGGCTGGAGTCCTTGGTGCAGCGGTTCGTCGCCTCATCGCGTCAGCCGACGCTGAAACCTGTGAGGTCACCGGGTGTTGGCTCGTCGAGTCTGCCGACAGTCGCCAATCGTCGGCATCGGCCGTGATCGGTTTTCAACACCGCGACGAGAGCGAACACTGCCTGCTTGCCGAGATCGACGACTCCGGGGCACTCATCGATTTGCACGTGGGACCTTCGGCCGCTGATGTGCTGCCTGACGAAGAGGCGCTCGACGGTATGGGTGTCGAGTTCCTCATCCATGAAGGCGACCCGGCCGAGACAGCTGCGGTCATCAGTGAAGCGTGGAACCAGAGTGCCGGGACGGTTGCGGGTGACGGGCCAACCGAATCCATGCTGCTCAACGAAGCATTCGCCCGGACTCGACTCCGCGGCATCAATCCGGCGTTGAGAGTTGCGGAGTTCGCGTCACGCACGGCAGACGCCATCGAGCTGCATCTGGGGATGACCGAAGAGGACATCGCTGAGGCGAACGCCCGGTCGGTCGAAGCGCTGCATCGCGGGCTTCAGGTATTGCGGAATCAACCGCCACCGCAGCCCTTTGCCCGCGATCTCATTTCGCCTGCTGCTGAACCGCTCCGTGCTGGTCCGCGCTCGCTCAGTCACCCCGAACGCGAAGCGCTTGCGTTTCTGGAATGGGCAGACTGGCTGGGCGTCGCCCTTGGGCTCGGTCGTACAGGGCCCGGCGCGCCAATGCATGGTGATGCACTGGTGGATTTCATCAACCGTTGTCCCGAAGTCACCAGTTCCGTCAGTCGCAACGATCGCCCGATCGTGACTTACGCGCTGAACGTGGCAGTCGCATGGTGGGCGGACCTTGGTCTTGTCGAAGATGGCCTGCTCAACGAGTTGGGGTTTTGGATCCTGCCCCGGGCCATCAGCTCAGCTTGGAACGGCGCCTTTGACGCGTAGTGACCGGGGGCTCAGCGACGGACGGAGTGGCTTCAATACGGAGTGGCTTCAATACGGAGTGGCTTCAGTACGTGGCGAAGACCTGGGTGACCCACTGTTTGCCATTGGAGTACACGACGCCCAGACCGATGCGATTCCCTGTGTTGAGTCTGATGTTCGCTTCGTGGGCGGGGCTGGCAAGGAACGCCTGATGGAGTTCGCGCCAGTCGCCATTGCCGGCTCCAACATTCTCGCCAAAGTTCTGCCATCCAACCGGGAGTTCGTTGCGCAGGTTCGGATTGTGCGGGATGCCGCCAGTAAGACTCATCTGTTCTGACCATCCGCGAGCGATAGCCGACATTGCCGGGTCCACCGTCAACTGTCCGAGCCCGAGCTGGGAACGGTACTGGTTGATGCCACCAACGAAGTTTGCCTCAGCCTGGGCTGTGGTAATGGCGGCGAACGACCCGACCCCGGCCGATGCGGAAAGGCCCGGCCCGGCTGCAGCCACTATTGGCACCGCCGTGGCTGGGGGCAGTGGCGTGGCGGTTGGCGCGACGACCACAGCAGTCGCGGCCGCTGGAACCGGAGTAGCAGTTGGCGGCGGAACCGGAGTGCTCGTGGGCGGAGCTGGAGTAGGGGTTGGAGCCGGAGTGGCGGTTGGAGGCGGGGCGGGCGTGGCTGTGGCAGGAACCGGCGTCGAGGTGGAGGGGATTGGAGTGGCAGTTGGTGGGACTGGCGTCGGCGGCACGCTGGTGCTTGTTGAGAGAGCCGTGGGTGGTGTCGGGGTAGCCGTAGGTGGAATCGGTGTGGCCGTGGGCCTGGTGATGACGGGAAGAGCGGTACTGGTTGGCTCGGGTGTCACTGTGGGCGCAGCGGTGGGGGTCGCAGTTGCCGGCGCCTGGGCAAACCGCTCCCGGGTGGTCTCGTCCTCGGAGTCAAGCAGGGTTTCGGCCGCAATGAAGTTGCTGGCCGAGATGGTGTTCAGCGATGGCGACCGGTCAATCTGGGCGATGACCGCGGTCAGGGCCAGGGCAGCAGCAACCACACATACGGGAAGGACGGGCCGGTCGAGCAGGCGGTGGAAACGCGAGAACTGGAATGCTGCTGTGTCGGTGGACGTACCCCCGTCATCCGTGATGCCCGATCCCTCGCTGTTCAATGCGCTCTCCTACCGTGTGCCCATTTGCTGTGTGTCAATTCTTTGGGTGGCCGGTCTCGCTATCGATATGACGACGTGTGTCTTCATTTCGTAATCAAACGGCAACATAATGGACGACGTGCACATGTGCAAAGCGAACGCTGCTCACGTGCATCGTTGCCGAACTGCGAAGCCAACGGTCGCGGACGGCACTAGCGTGGTGGTCATGAAGTCAGACCGCACCCGAGAGGTCATCCCGCTGCGCCCAGATGGTGAGGATCCCGTTGTGGGGCCTGTGGTGACGCCGGACCCGGTGCCCGCTGATGACATGGTGTTGAAGATGTCTCTGGCTGCTGCGGGAGGCGCCGTCATCGGCTCGCTGGTTGTATACCGCTGGCTGTCGCGCCGGATCGTCTTTCAGCGTCGCTGAAGACGACACATTTCCGAGGGCGCTCCCAGAATGCCAGCGGTTCAACGTTGTCGGCTGGTCCCAGGTTTCGTTCTCAGGCCGCTGTGCCAAGCCGCCCGGCTGCGACGCCCTTGGATGTTACGCCACTGGATCACGCAGAGACAGGTAACACGACAAGTCCGGGAGCGTCGGGCCGAACCATGCCGGCCGCGTGTCGCTTGGAGACTTCAGCAATGCCTTCCGGGCACTGCTTTACGAAGGGACACCACGCGCAGAGCGGGCCAGTTGAGGCATCGAAGGTCTCGGTTGCGCAGGCACTTTGGAGCGAGTCCCAGGTTTGGGCCAGGTTCCCTTCCACCTCAGCGAGGTTGTCCGGGGTGACATCCACATCAATGATGGTTTGGCCGAGATACAGCAATCGTGCCCTGCCCGGTGTCTGGCCCATCATCTCCCGAACCGCTGCAGCGTAGAGCAGAACCTGTTTCAGCTTGTCGGGCGCATACCGGGGACGAGGAGCGCGACCGGACTTGTAGTCGGAAATGACGAGTGCGTCATCAGCCACGTCGATACGGTCGACGATGCCGCGGAACGGCACGCCGGAGACGTCGACCTTCACATCATGTTCGGTAGCGTGCACCGTGACGGCGGATGGGTCCTCAATGGCCCAGAGTCCCTGTACCGCCTTCCAGCCGCGCCAGCGGAATGCACGCTCTGTCTGCTCGTCCATGCGAAGCGCAATGAAATCCAGGTCCCGAGCTGTCTCTGGCCAAACAGCGCGTGCAAGTCTCCTGGCCTCGTCTTCGGTGCGTTGCTCGGCGGGAAGCTGCAACAACAGTTCCAGCACGCGATGGGCAAAGGTGCCAGCGAGTGCGGCTTCTCCCGGGGGATCGGGCAATCTGTCCACGTACCGGAACTTCCATTTCCGCGCACACTGATCGAACATTGACGAACTGGACGGAGAAAGATAGCTGGGGACCGATGTGCGGACCGGTGTGACCTCCGCAAGTCGGTCATCCTCGAGCGCCAGGTCAGCTCGTTCCGCCACATCAACCGGCGTGCGAGGAATGTCTCTCAGCGCATGGACGTTGGTGCCAGTCTCTTCGGCGCCTCCAGCGTCGGTGAGTTCGCTGAGGTCATTCTCAAGCGTGTCCGGTCCAAATTCCATGACTGTAGTTCTACTACGTGGGTGTGACGGTTTCGAAACTTTGGGCGCAGCCAACTCCGGCTGAGCGTGCAATTGCTGAACGGGTGCCCACCGAGCACCATCGATTCGGCTCGTTCTGCGTCCTATGTATGTCGGCGAGGTTACTTTTCGCTGATAAACACGCCAGTCAGGTCGTTTTGGGCGCGCCACGGTTCGAGTGCGAACTACGGTCGAATCCGGGAGGACTCATGGAGACATTTGCTGCAGTCGGCGACGCTGCCTACAACATCGTCCTCCTTGCGCATCTTCTCTGCATCATCGTTGGCGCTGGCATGGCCTTCATGGCGCCGGTGTTCGTCCGCAAGGCGCGCCGTATCGGAGGCCGTCACACCGAAGACTTCGCACACGAAACCAACAATGCGGTGATCTTCCCCGCATTGCTCTTTGCAGGTGTCGCAGGCGGTGCACTGGTTGGTCTTTCCGATGATGCTTTCGACTTCGAGCAGATGTGGCTCACCGTTGCGGGGGTGCTGTGGATTGGCAGTCTTGTGCTTTCGCTCGTTGCGTTTCCGCCACGGTGGCTGAACATCTTCAACGCAGACGAAGATCGCCGACGTCTTGCCCGCGTCGGGCTGCACATCGTTCTGCTGCTGCTGATGATCGACATGATCTGGAAAGAAAGCCTCTTCTAACCACGGCATCTCCCAAATAATCGCCGCCAACCGGCAGGTCAGCTCCCGTAGCGTCGGTTGAGTTCTCCGGCAGGGACAACTCAGTGCGATCTATTGCGTGGACCGTGGCTCAAATGTCGAGAGCGTCGCGGTCAAAGACCGAGCTGTTGGCAAGGAGGTAGTCGCGACGAATGCTGACGTCTGACCCCATCAGCGTGTCAAACATCTTCTGGGCCGCTTCCTCGGCTGCTTTACCGTCGTCGATGGTGAGACGGCGAAGGATCCGGGTCTCATAGTCGAGCGCGCAGTACGCCAACTCGTCCACGTTCATTTCGCCAAGACCCTTGAACCGTTGCCAGCGGATGTTCTCGGCGCGCCGGTTGCCCTTTGTGAGTTCCTTGGTGATCTGGGCTTTGTGATCATCGGTGAATGCCCGGTAGGTGACGCCGCTCACCTTGGTGGTGAACAGCGGCGGCTGCGCTGCGTACACCATGCCGTTGTCCAGCATTGGGCGCATGTACTTGTGGATCAGCGTGAGAAGCAGGCAGCGAATGTGGCTGCCGTCCACGTCGGCGTCACACAGAATGATGATGCGCCCGTACCGCACCTTGTCCACGTCAAACTCTTCTCCGGAACCTGCGCCGACTGCCGTGAAGAGCGCACTTGCCTCGGCGTTGTCGATGACCTGCTTGAGTGAAGCCTTCGCGGCGTTTACGACTTTGCCGCGCAGCGGCAGGATCGCCATGTGTTCGGAGTCACGTCCTGCTTTCGCCGGGCCTGCGGCGGAGTCGCCTTCCACAATGATGAGTTCGGAATCGATGCCGTGAGTGCGGCAGTCGGCCAGCTTGTCGGGCATTCCGGTGGAACCGAGGCTCGCAGCCTTACGTTTCGTTTCGAGCACCTGTCGCGACGCATGGCGATTGATGAGCGCGTTGGCGATCTTGTCTCGAACCGCGTTGATATGGCTCTTGGCTCCGTCGCCGCCAAACCAGTCGGCCAATCCTTTCTTGGCGATGTCATAGACGATGGTCTGTACGCCGGGCGTACCCAGTTCGCGCTTGGTCTGGCCCCGGAACTGCGGTTCTGGGAAGCTGACCTTGATGGCGGCGATGAGCCCTTCCTGAACGTCGTCCTTCACGGCGCGATCGTTGTTGGCCCTGGCCAACTTGGCAAGCTTCTTGGTTCCCGGCAGCAGTTCGTCGTTCACGGCACGAGTGAGTGCGCGCTCAAAGCCAGCCAGATGGGTGCCTCCGTCGGGTGTGGGCACGGTGTTGACGAACGACTGAATCTCGGTGTCGTAGCTGTCAACCCAACGCAACGCGATGTCGACCACAACCTCGCGTTCAACTTCACGCATCTTGCCGTCCACGGGAACCTTCTCGGTGAACGAGCTGATTCCGTTGATGGTGATGGTCTTGTTAACGGCCTTCTGTTCCTTGGAGAAATACTCAACAAGATCTGAGAGGCCGCCCCGGGATACGAACTCTTCGGGCTCATGATTGGAACCGGTGCGCTTGTCGTGGAGCGTGATCTTCAACCCGGGCACCAGAAAGCATGCGCGGGCGACTCGGTCTCGGACCTCGTCAAAGTCGATGGTTGCGTCATCATCGAAGATGTCCCAGTCGGGCCAGAATCTGACCCGGGTGCCCGTCCTGTTCCTGGAGATCTTCTTGACCTTGTCGAGCGCGTGCGATGCCTTGAACTTGGAACCGCTGAAGTGTCCGGCCACTCGCTCGTTGAACCCGAGACCCCAGATCCAGCCGTCGCGGTCCACCTCGACGGTGAGCTTCGCCGCAAGGGCGTTCACCACGGAGGCGCCCACGCCGTGCAGTCCGCCGGATGCGCCGTAGGCGCCGCCACCGAACTTGCCGCCGGCATGAAGCTCGGTGAACACCACCTCAAGCGCGGATATCTTGCGCTTGGCGTGTTGCCCGACAGGGATGCCTCTGCCGTCGTCTGTGACTTCGACAGACTTGTCTCGGTGAAGCGTCACGGAGATCTTGTTCGCGTGACCAGCCGATGCTTCGTCCACTCCGTTGTCGATCAGTTCCCACAGCAGGTGGGTGAGGCCGGCGCTGCCGGTACCCCCGATGTACATGCCGGGCCGCTTGCGCACGGCCTCCAGACCTTCAAGTGTCTGGATGGAATCTGCGTCGTAGGCGTCTGACTTCTTCTTTGCCATGAGGGTCCTGGCTTACCAGCGGGCTGGGCCGAGGCCCATGATTGTTCGGTCGGTCTGCGTGCTGACGAGGTCCCGCTTGGTCAGTTCGAGATTGAGGCCCACGGGCGTGGGATCAGCTTTCTTCGAATCGTCGTCGGTTGACATGATGGCGAGAAGGTTGTTGAGAGGGCCGACGTGGGCGAGGACCAACGCCTTTTCCCTGCCGAACTTTGTGAGACGCACGCCCACACCGGCGCGCCCTTTGGACGGAATCTCATCGATTGGTGTGGCCTTGGCTGTTCCCGCGTCGGTAACAGATATGACCACGGCGTCGTCGGTGGCAGGTCCGGCCGCGATGATGGTGGCACCGTCGCGAAGCTTCATGCCCGCGACACCGCCGGCACCAGGACCCTGCAGGCTGATGCCGTCCATGGGTGTGCGCAGCACCTGGGCGTCGCTGGTGACCATCACCACGTCAGCACCTTCAGGGCTGACGTACGCGGCGACAATCACGTCGCCGTCCTTGAGGTTGATGACGGTCCTGCCCGGTTTGAGATCTGCTATGTCTTCCTGGCTGAGTTGTTTGGCCACCCCCTTGCGGGTCACGACGATGACGGCTTCGTCGCCCGTGGTGGTGAGCGCGAGAATGTCTTCGCCCTTATTGGTGCCGAAGACCTGATTGGCCGCAGCGCCGCGACTTCGTCCTGCGACCTCGGGGATCTCCCAGGCAAGGGCCTTGAGGGCGCGAGCTTCGCTGGTGATAGCGATCACTCTGATGGCCGTGGTGGTTTCAAGAGTCGACACCATCACATCGTGACGGCCCGGGGTTGCCCGTGAGGCCCCTTCAGTTGGGGCCCGTCCGATCTGGTTGGTTGTCGACAGCGTGACCACGCAGGGCTCGTCCGGGATGTCCTCTGCGACAGCGGACTCGGGCGGGGCCTCGTAGACCTCAATATCTTCGGGCCGCATGATTCGGCTGCGGCGGGCTTCGCCGAAGTCCTCCACAGCCTGTTCGAGTTCGGTCTGCACCAGCTTGCGTTGCAGCTTCTCGGAGCCCAGCAGCTTCTCGTACTCCGCAATGCGGCCGAGCAGTTCGTCGCGCTCGTCGATGTACCTCTGCTTCTCCATGGCCACAAGACGACGGAGCTGCATGTCCAGGATGTGGGTGGCCTGAATGGGGCTCAGGCTCAGCTGATCCATGAGAGCTTCGCGGCCTTCGGACACGGTCTGGGAGCTGCGCAGAATCTGAATGACAAGCTCGATGTTGTCGAGCGCAATCAGCAGACCCTCGACAATGTGGAGGCGGTCCTGGTCCTGCTTGAGTCGATACTCGGTGCGGCGGACGATGACCTCAAGCCGGTGCGCAATGTAGTGGTGGCACAGGTCATAGAGCGAAACGGTGGTGGGCGTGCCGTCGACGAGCACCACATTGTTCATGGCAAACGTCTCTTCAAGCGGTGTCAGCCGGTACAGATCTGTCAGCACGGCCTGAGGGTTCACGCCAACTCGGCACTCGATCAGAATGCGCATACCCTGCTTGCGATCTGACAGGTTCTTGATGTCGCTGATCCCCTCAACCTTCTGATTGATAATCAGGTCCTTGACCTTGGAGACGATCTTCTCGGGTCCGACCATGTAGGGCAGTTCCGTGATGACAATGCCCTGACGCTTTGCCGTGATCTGTTCGATCTCGACCGTGGCCCGAACACGAACAGACCCTCGGCCTGTTTCATACGCCTCGCGAATGCTGTCATCGATGATCACGCCGCCGGACGGGAAGTCCGGGCCCGGCACCAGTTCCATCAAGTCCTCAACTGTGGGTTTCGGGCGTCGTCGGTTCAGGACGAGTTTGATGGCCTCGGCAACCTCGCGCAGATTGTGGGGCGCCATGTTGGTGGCCATGCCCACCGCAATGCCGGACGTGCCATTGACAAGCAGATTCGGCACGATTGCGGGCAAATACTCAGGTTCTTCGGATTCGCCGTCGTAGGTGGTACGGAACTCAACCGTGTCTTCGTCGAGTTCGTTCAGCATGGCCATTGCGGCCCGGGTGAGCCGGCACTCGGTGTAGCGGGCCGCGGCGGGCGGGTCATCAAGGCTGCCGAAGTTGCCTTGCGGGTCAACCATGGTCAGGTTGCGGGCGAAATCCTGCCCGAGACGGACCATGGCGTCATAAATGGCCGAGTCGCCGTGCGGGTGGTACTTGCCCATGGTGTCGCCAACGACACGAGCGCTCTTGCGGTGCGGCGTGTCAGGACGCACGCCCATGTTGAGCATGGAGTAGAGAATGCGGCGCTGCACCGGCTTGAGGCCATCACGGATGTCGGGAATGGCCCGGGCCGTGATCACGGACAGCGAGTACGCAAGGAAAGATTCAGACATCTCGTCAGCGACGGGGATGTCCACGATTTCTGCTGCGAAGTTGCCCAGTGGGAGGCGTGCCTGGCGCCCTTTGTCAGCCATGACTTGGAGTATGTCAGCGGCATGTGACGTTGCGATGGATGGGCGCCGAGAAGACTGGGACTACAACCAATGGAGTCAGCCAACCGCCGTTATCTCCCGCGGCGGGGATGCGAACGCCCAGAACACGTTCCCTGCGAACGCAAGGCCAGCGATGATTGTGAACCCAAGTTTGTAGTCGCCCGTTGTGTCGGCCAACAAGCCGGCTATGAGTGGGCCCGCAACAGCTCCAGCAGTGATGATGATCGACGACCAGCCCATGATGCCAGCGAAGTGGGTGGTGCCGAAGTAGTCCGCGCGCAGCGCCTGCATCTGGGGTCCCCGGGCGCCCCACGCCAGACCGTGCAGGACCACGAACACGATGATGGTGCCAAAGTTCTCAATCCAGGTCATGGCAAGAAGCCCGAACGCATGGAAGCACATGGCCACCACAACAATGATGCGCTTGTTGATGCGGTCGCCGAGGTACCCGCCCAGCCCGGTCCCAACAAATTGGAAGACGGGAACAAACCCCGCAATCAGCGCCGCTCGTCCCGGGCTGAATCCGCGATCGTCGGTCAGATAGAGCGCAACGTGGGCGATGACCGCGCTCACAACGATCAGGGCCGACCCGTGGCCGAGTGAAATCATCCAGAACGCCCGGGTTTGCATCGCTTGGTGGGCGGTGTAGTGGAACCCGGTCACACCTTCAGCGCGATCCACATGGTCAAAGGTCTCGGGTGGTACCCCGTCGACGGGTTCGTCTGAGGATGAGCGCTCGATCCCGACGATCGTCGAGGCAGCAACGATTGCAACAGCGAGAAGAACGCCGGCTCCGGCCAGCGAAGGACGCCACCCGAACAGGTTGAACGCCAGGACAAGCAGCGGGCCGGCGAATCCGCCGATGGCGAACCCCATCGTTTGCATCGAGAGCGCCCGCGCCCGCTTGCGTTCAAACCACTGCACGAGTGCTGAGGTGATGGTGAGAAATCCGGCGAGGGTCATCCCGAACGCGGCGACCGCCATCGCGATGAAGAAGTGCGTGCGCGTTTCGATCAGCGAGAGACCGACGTAACCCGCCAGAACGAAGACGGCTCCGACCCGCATGATGGCTCTGGTGCCCCAGCGTGCCAGCGCAACGCCCTGCGCAGGCCCAATGACAGCTGCTCCTGCTCGGGTGGCGACAAACGTGGTGGAAAAAAGCGTTTTGGACCAACCGAAGTTGCTGCGCAGTTCCACCGCCAGATTTCCGAACCCCTGCATCCAGAGCATCGACTGCAGTGCCCACAGCGCCGCACTGGCGCCGACGACTTTCCAGCCTGTGAAAATGGGTCGCCGCGGCATCGCTGTCACGGTATCGGAAGATGGTTGGATGAAAGATCGCTGAGTGAAGCCGGAGTCAAATGCCCAGCGAGCATGGCCGCCGACGAACAGCGCAGCGCCGGGGTCAGAACAGCGTGAGGTACTGGTCGATCTCGCCCCGTGTCACTTCATGATGGTGGGCGATGAACTCGTCGCTCTTGGTCTTCACGAAGTAGTCGCGATACGGGCCAGTCGCCGTCATGCCCAGTCCCTTTGCCAGACAGTCGTCCCCCGCCAGGTTCTCCGCTGCGTGCAGGAGGGTGGGTGGCATCTTTGCAATGCCGCGGGCCTCGATCTCTTCGTGGGGCAGCGTGAACAGGTTGTCGGTGTTGGGCTCGCCCGGGTCCATGGCGTTGTCTATCCCGTCAAGTCCGCAGGCCAGCAGTCCTGCGTACATCAGATAAGGATTGGCTGAGCCGTCGGGCAGGCGCACTTCGATGCGGTCTGGTTCGGGCACGCGAATCATGTGCGTGCGGTTGTTGCCTCCGTAGGCGGCGTAGGCCGGAGCCCAGGTGGCGCCCGACGTGGGAGCGCCAACGCCCATCCGCTTGTAGGAGTTGACCGTCGGATTGGTCACGGCAACGAGGGCAGGCGCATGGGCAACCAGGCCAGCGGTGAACTGGTAGGCAAGCTCGCTCAACCCCAGACCCTTTGCGTCTTCACCGGATCCGGGGAAGAGCGGCTGGTCGGTGTCAGCAGACCAAAGACTCAGGTGGGCGTGCAGACCGTTACCGGCCTTGTTGCTGAACGGCTTCGGCATGAAAGTGGCATGCCAGCCCTGGCGCTGGGCGAGGGTGTGGATCATGAGCCGAAACAGAATGAGGCGATCGGCTGTGGTCATCGCATCGGCGTATTGCCAGTTCTGTTCGTATTGTCCGTTCGCATCCTCGTGGTCGTTCGCGTAGTTGCCCCAGCCCATGGCGTCGAGGTGTTTCGACACCTCCACAAGGTGAGGGAGCATGCGGGTGAGGCTGCGAGCGTCGTAACACGGCAGGGTGTCGGTGTCGCGTTCATCGGCGACGCTCAGGCTTCCGTCATCGTTTCTGACCACCAGGGAGTACTCGGCCTCAACGCCGGATTTCAACACCATGTTGCGCTGGGCCAATGCATCCAGCGCCCGGCGCAGGATGACCCGTGGCGCGTATGGCCAGAGCTCGCCTTCAACCGTCGGGTCGCACTGCATGGCGGCAACATTCGGCTGCCACGGCAGTTGCGTGTAGGAGGCAGGATCCGGGATGGCAAGAATGTCAGGATCGGATGGAATCTGACCCATGGGGCCGGACGCGAAGCCGGCAAAGCCCGCGCCGTCGGTCATGAGCCCGTCGAGGGCGCTGATCGGCACCAACTTCGCGCACGGCTTGCCGTGCATCTCCACGAACATCGCGTAGATGAATTCGACGCCGTCGTCGGTGGCCCGTTGCCGGATCTCCTCTGTCGCTGACGCTGTGTCTGACCTTATGGCTGGCATGGTCCCCCGGTTCAGGTTCGATGTGCTCGTCGCCCCCGCGACGGGTACTCTTCGGTCACACTACGTGGCTACCGGCGACCGTGGGGCGAAGACACCATCTTCGGGCCCCATGACGGTTGCTCGACGACGAGGGGAACGTCATGTGCGGCATTGTTGGGCTATTCCTGAAGACCGAGAAGCACCGGCCTGAGCTTGGCCGTCTGACGGCGGTGATGTTGCACGAGATGCGCAGCAGGGGACTGGACAGTGCAGGCTTCGCCGTCTATGACCACGGGGCTCCGGGCCGATCCCGTCTGACGGTTCTCGCCGAGGGGCAGCGTCCCGATTGGGAGCCGGTCCGTGAAGCGTTGGAGCGGATCCTCAACGATGCTGTTGATGCTCGCCCTATGCGCGATCATGCAGTCTTTGAGACCTCCGGCGACAGCGCCGCGGCCCGACAATGGATTATCGAGAATCGCCCCGATCTGTCGGTGCTGAGTCACGGGCAGCAGATCGAATTGTTCAAGGCCGTGGGCGACCCCGACCTGGTAGCCCGGCGATATGAACTGGCGTCTCGCTCCGGCACCCACGCCATCGCCCACACGCGCATGGCCACAGAATCCGCCGTCACCACCAACGGCTCCCATCCGTTCGTGACCGGTGCTGATACGTGCCTGGTGCACAACGGGTCCCTGTCGAACCACAGTCAGCTTCGCGAGCAGCTGATCGATAAGGGCGAGTCGTTCCAGACACTCAACGACAGCGAAGTGGCAGCGGGTTATCTCTCCTGGCGCCTGCGCGAGGGCGACACCATCGATCAGGCGTTGACACGGGCACTGACGGACCTCGATGGGTTCTACACCTTCGCTATTGGCATCAAGAATGGGTTTGCCATCCTTCGGGATCCCATTGCCTGCAAGCCAGCGGTCATCGCTGAGACGGATGACTGGGTTGCCATGTCATCGGAGTTTCGGGCCATAGCTCAGCTCCCGGGGGTGGACGATGCCGAAGTATGGGAGCCGGAACCGGCTCGCGTCTACACCTGGAGCCTTGAAGGAGCGCCGGCGTGACCGTAACAACATTTGACCTCGCGTCTGCTTCGCTGCGAGATCTGAACTCCACGCTGCATGCGGCGGCGTCCGGCGAGTTCGTTGTGGAAAATCCTCGCGGTGCGCATGCGGTGGCGGCCGGCATCAACGCCGACCTGTCCGTCACCATCAACGGCCCGGTCGGGTACTACTGCGCCGGTATGAACCAGGGCGGCAACGTCCGGGTCAATGGCAATGCGAGTGCGGGTCTGGCCGAGAACATCATGTCGGGTCGGGTGCACGTCAGCGGGAGCGCCACGATGTCGGCGGGGGCAACCGGACACGGTGGTCTGGTTGTGGTGGAGGGGAACGCCGGGTCTCGCTGCGGCATCTCGATGAAGGGCGTGGACATCGTCGTGGGCGGCAACGTTGGTCACATGAGCTGCTTCATGGGGCAGAGCGGCAACCTGGTCGTGCTGGGTGACGCCGGAGCTGACCTTGGAGACTCGCTGTACGAGGCGAACATCTTCGTCCGTGGAAGCGTTGAGAGCCTGGGCTCGGACTGCGTGGAGAAAGACATGGGTCCCGAGCACCGGGAGCTCGTGGCTGACCTCATCGCCCGCTCCGGGTTGGACGCCGACTCGGCAGACTTCTCCCGATACGGCTCCGCCCGGATGCTCTACAACTTCCACATCGACGACATCGACGCTGAAGCCAAAGGACAGATCTGATGAGCGACGAATCGAACCGTGAACACTGGCATCTGCGCGAGTCCTACAGCTTCGACCGAAGCGTCATCGCAGAGATCCGACGCGCAGCCAACACGGGCATCTACCGCATTCGCGGTTGGGGTGCGAAGCGAGAGCTCCCAACTCTGGACGACCTTGTTCTTCTCGGAGCGTCGGTGTCGCGCTACCCGTTGGAGGGGTATCGCGAAGCGTGCGGCACCAACCTGGTGATTGGTGCCGAGACATCTGAGAACCCGGTGCAGTTGGACATTCCTGTCACCATTGCGGGCATGAGCTTTGGTTCGCTGTCGGCTCAGGCCAAAGAGGCGCTGGGGCGAGGCGCGAATGCAGCGGGCACGTCCACCACCACGGGCGACGGCGGCATGACCGTGGAGGAACGTGGCCATTCCAAAACGCTCGTCTATCAGTACCTGCCGTCTCGCTACGGCATGAACCCCGATGACCTTCGTAAGGCCGACGCCATCGAGGTGGTTGTGGGTCAGGGAGCCAAGCCGGGCGGCGGCGGCATGTTGATGGGTCAGAAGGTGACCGAACGTGTTGGCGAGATGCGGAACCTTCCGGTTGGCATCGACCAACGCTCGGCGTGTCGCCATCCGGACTGGACCGGCCCGGACGACCTGGCCATCAAGATCATCGAGTTGCGAGAGATCGTCGACTGGAAAGTTCCGATTTATGTGAAGGTCGGCGCGGCGCGTCCGTATTACGACACTGCGCTCGCGGTGAAAGCCGGAGCCGATTGTGTCGTGGTCGACGGGATGCAGGGCGGTACCGCAGCCACTCAGGATGTCTTTATCGAGCATGTGGGTATTCCCACAATTGCCGCCATTCCGGAGGCGGTTCGTGCGCTGAAGGATCTCGGTGTGCACCGCGGACGGGTCAAGCTGATCGTCGCCGGAGGAATTCGCAGCGGCGCCGACGTGGCGAAGGCTCTGGCCCTTGGCGCGGATGTCACGTCAATCGGCACCGCAGCGCTGATTGCGCTTGGAGACAACGATCCGGCGCTCGATGAGGAGTACCGCCAGCTCGGTTCGCGGTCGGGCGCATGGGACGACTTCCAGGCGGGCAACGATCCTGCAGGCATCACCACGCAGAACCCTGAGCTCTCCTCCCGACTTGACCCCGTCATCGCTGGACGGCGGTTGGCCAACTACCTGCAGGTCCTGACGCTCGAAACCCAGACCCTGGCCCGAGCGTGCGGCAAATCCCATGTAACAAACCTTGATCCGGAAGACCTCGCAGCGTTGACCGTCGAGGCCGCGGCCATGGCGAAGGTCCCTCTTGCGGGAACCAACTGGATCCCGGGGCTTTCGGGCGCCTGACCCGCAAGTCATGAGACGAAAGTCAGCTGGGACGCTCGTCGAAGCTCGCCCGAGGTGAGCGCGCCTGGTCAACGGTGACCAGGAGAGCGCGCTGTCCAATGCGAACCGTGAGACTGGTGGGGAGCTGTACGGTCATCTCCGGACTTTCTTCGGACCGATGCATCACCAGTTGTGCACCCTCAGGTCCGTCGGCTATGTCGACGGCGTGCGCGCCGAAAAGTGCAAGCAGACTTCGTCCATGCGATGCGATGAACAACCGAAGGTCATCGACCTCTGGCCGTCCATCGCGTTCCACATCGTCGCCTGCGTTTTGCATGGGGTTTGTATCAACCGATCTTGAAGATCTGTGCGAGCGACTTGCCTTTGGCGGTTCGAAGCACCTTTCGCAAGTCGGTGACAACCGCTTGGAGATCTTCGCTCGCGTTGCGGCTGATCGTATCCGCGAGCTTCTCAAAGTTCTCGACGTCGCGAGCTTGCAACGTTCGGGTCAACACGTCGTCGGTGGTTGTTGCGCCTCGAACCACGCCACGAAGCGCTCGCACAGAACTGCGTCGAACATCGCCCGTTCGTGTGAGCAGCGTGAGGAGTTCGGCTCGGTGTTCGTCGACGGCCCCGGTCACCTTGCGGCCCGAGGATGACGCCTGCAAGCGGAGCTGTACGTCAACTGCCAGGCCTCGATTCGGGTTCAGGGCGGAGGCCGAGAGTCGGTCTTTGCCCGTGAGAACCAGACGGTCTGCGAGTCGGGCTGAGGTTGCCTGAAGGATTGACCGGGGCGTGACCGCGGTCAGGCCAGCTGCACCCAGCAGGGGGCGACCGCTTGGAACAAGCTCTCGTGTCGTCCGCAGGTCGATGGCGGGCATCTCGTCCTCGGACTCGTCGTCTTCAGACTCGCCGAGGGTCAGATTGTCCAGGAAGGACGCAAATGCGCCGGTGCACAACGTCGTGAGATTCAGCGCGTTGAACACATTCTGGATCTTGCACTCGACGCCGTAGGTGCTCGCTCCGGCAAAGTGCAGTCCAACAACCGGCTTGATCGTCCCGCCCTCAGTTGTGGGCGTGGTGCTGAACACCAGCGAGCCGGAGTCTCCACCCGCTGACCAGTCAGCGCTGGGCGCCGCCGCGTCAACCCTGATGCAGTCAGTGAAGAAGTGGCCGCTGGTCAGGGTTGTGGAGTAGTTGACCGAGAGCACGGTTCCGAAGGTGTGCTCGGTGGTCTGGCCGTACTTCTCAACAGACATGCCGACCGTCGCGTCCTCGATGGCGTAGACCGCTGGACCGATGTCCACCACCTCAAGGGAGTAGATGGATGAGTCGTCGGGGTCGCCAATCGCCGCGTCGACTGTGTTGGTGCCGGTGGTTGTACGAGGAATGGAACGCTTCACGTCGCCGATCTTGTCCGCTGGCAACGATCCGCCGTCGGCGGTCCCCTGCTGCAGAATGTCGGAGCCGATGCCGCTCTCGAATACATGCTCGTTCGACAACATGACGATGGTGTCGTCTGTGTTGTCCCAGACCCACCCGCCGATGGTGCCGGTGGACCCGGAGATACCTCCGCTCACGCCGCCGGGGACCGGGCGATGCCGGGCTTCCGGGTCGAACATCTCAAAGGATGCCTGCGGTGACTCGATCACGTCAGTGGTGATGCGACGCACCTGATTGGATCCGCGCGGCATGAACGTGATGGTCGGAGGAATGGCCCGCTCCGCCAACTCCTCCGATTCCTGTTTGCTGGTGACAAAGAACTGCATGGCCAACTTGTTGGTTGGTTTGCCGTTCTCCATCTTCGGTCCGATCCCGATCGAGTGGGCGCCATGTCGTTGCATGAGTTCCCGCTCGTTGGAGCGTGCCTTGAACTCGCGAATCACAGGAAAATTGCGATCGCGTGTGAAGTCCTTCATCTTCATTGCTTTGCCTTCCGCCGTATATCCCGACGGGTGTCGTCGGGAACCAATTTTGGTCCGACCAGCGAAATTGGACTGTTTGTGGAGCTGCAGTCCTCAAGTGACGCCTGCCACCAGAGCTCGCAGCCGTTGCGCAGCGGCGTGAGCTGGTCGGCTGCGGCCACCGTGCCGGACCGATCGCGCAGCCGTTGAGCACGCCCTTGTGAACTTCGTTGCTCGTCGGGCTTGCGTCGGCTGAACGGAGAGCCCTTGTGCAAGGTCCGAAGCTGCTGGACGCATGCCGCGATCTGGCGGCGCGACGACAACGTGCACACGATCCCCTTCGTCTGCTTCACTGACGAAAACGTCGGCCTCTACACCGACCTGCTCAGCTGATTGCGCTCACGTCAGATGCTCAGAGTTGGCGGAGGAGGGCGGCCTTCGACGCTTCGAACTCGGCGTTGGTGAGCGTGCCTGCCTGACGCAGATTCTCGAGCTGTTGAATCTGTTCCGGAATGGAGGCCGGTGCGCCGCCAGCTGCCTCGCCCATGCGCTGCAGCCGACGCTCCTCCAGGTTCTCCATCATGCGATAGATCTCCTGCTGCACCTGGTTGGGTTTACGCACGTTCGAGAACGTCTGCACGCCACCCTCGCTGGACGATTCGATTCCAAGATCGCCGGCTCCAACCAGCCGTTCGATGACCGACACGTGGAAAGTGACTGCGCTGATCTGGTCCAGTGGAATCTCCAGACCGTTCTTCGCCACGACACCGACGCGAGAAATGACCCGCTCGTTCGTGACGACGAATTGCGTGTTGTGCCAGATGACCCAGCGCCAGGCGAAGGCGAGTAGCGCAGCGCCAACCAATCCGAGACCGATCCACTGCAGCACTGCCACGTCCACAAAGGCAAAGAGGAGTATGGCGAGAATCACGGAGCCGACCACGGCGCTGGCCGGGCCGAGCATCGTTGCCCAGTGCGGCCGCAGATCCAGGGCGATCGCTTCGTCTTTGGTCAGCAGGTCCGTGGGGTACGCCATCACCCGAGGGTAGGCGGTGGCTGAAACCGGTGTGGCCGATTCGGCCTGTGCGTTCAGTTCTTCGGCATGGCTCGTCTGTAGGCGCAGCACCATGAGATAGCGCATCGTGTCCGGTGTCGAGTCTGACAGTCGTGGTCCAGCGATGCCGGTAACGACTCTCACCCGAAGATGATGGTGGGGACGGCGCCGCCTTCCGGGATGCCGTTGCCGTCGGCAATCACGGCGAGAGCATTTGCAGCAGCCATTGCCGAGAGCTGGTGGGAGCCCTGGCCTCCGGCGGAGCGGACCTGCCACCGACCGTTCACACAGTCGGCTTCGACTCGGGCGAAGTGGGTCTTGCCGTCGGGTCGGCGGCCAAGCGGCTCCAAAGCCACCGCGTCCAGGCGAGGGCGGTGCCATTGCTGCGGTCCGAAGCCCATCATCTTGCGCAGCCCAGGCCGGGCGAAGAGTTCGAAGGAGACCATGGACGAGACCGGATTGCCCGGCAGACCGAACACGGGCGTGCCATCAAGCAGGCCGAAGGCCAACGGTTTGGCCGGTTTGATCGCAACCTGCATCCAACGCATGTCGGCAATGCGCTTCAGCACCATCTTCACAAAGTCGAAGTCACCCATCGACACCCCGCCGCTCGTGATCAGCGCATCGCAGGAAGCGGCGCCTTCGACCAGTCCCGCTTCGATCGCTGTCTCGTCGTCGCGGATGAGTCCCAGATCAACCGGGATGGCTCCGGCTTGAGCGACCATCGAGAGAAGCGTGCGTCGATTGGAGTCGCGAATCTGCCCCCGCTCGAGCGGCTGTGGCCCATCGACCAGTTCATCGCCGGTTGAGATGACGCCAACCCGCGGTGCGGGATGTGCAGCAATCTCGGTGATCCCGAGCGTGCACAGCACGCCAAGGTGTCCGGGACGAAGTTCGATACCTGAACCAAAGACCGTCTGGCCCGGTTGCATGTCTTCGCCCGCGGCACGAATGTGGTTGCCCACGGGTACGGACTCGGCAACGGACACCGTGGCTTCGTCATTGCTCAGACTGGTCAGCTCGACCATGACGATGGCGTCTGCGCCGGGTGGAACCGGGGCACCGGTCATGATGCGCGCCGCCTGTCCGGGGCCAACGGGTAGGTCGCCTGTTGCGCCTGCAGCGATGGTGCCGACAACTTGGAGGTCGACCGGTGCAGAAGCCACATCCTCAGCTCGCAGAGCGAAGCCATCCATTGCAGTGTTGTCGAACGGCGGAATGTTCTCACCGCTCATGATTGGTTCTGCGGTGACCAGCCCGAGTGAATCGTTGCGGTCCACGGGTGTTGCTGGCGCGGCGGTCAGGCGTCCAAGAACGTATTCCTGCGCCTCGGCCAGCGGGATCATGCGAGACCCTTCTCCTTCACGAGTCGGCTCAGGAGTGCGGCGAAGTCTTCGCCAAGGTCGGGATGCACGAGAGCCATCTCGACAGTGGCACGCAGCCAGTCGAGCTTCTGGCCCGTGTCGAATCGGCCACCGTCGTACAGGCAGGCCTTGAGGCCCTTGGTCTCTCGCAACGCGTCAATGGCGTCAGTTATCTGAATCTCGCCACCCACACCGGGAACGGTGCGATCAATCTCATCGAAGATCTCCGGGGGAAAGACATAACGTCCAGTAAGCCCATAGTTGGACGGAGCGTCTGCGATGGCTGGCTTCTCGACGACCGAGCCAACGGTGATGACGCCGTCCTCCACGGAGATGGGATCGATGACGCCATAGGCGACAACTTCTTCGATGGGGTACTCGCCCGCTGCCACAACAATGCCGCCGGTCTCGGCCTGCAGGTTGATCATGCGGCTCAGCAGAGCGCCGTTGTCGACCATCAGATCATCGGGCAGAAGAACGGCAAACGGCTCGTCTCCAACATGCTCTTTGGCCATGCCGATGGCGTGGCCAAGGCCAAGCGGCTGACCCTGGCGGGTGAAGTGCATCTTCACCATGTTCGCGATTGCGATGGACTGTTCGAGCATGGCGGTTTTACCGCGCTGCTCAAGAAGTAGTTCCAGCTCCGCGTTGCGGTCGAAGTGATCCTCCACCGCCCGCTTGGATGGACTGGTGATGATGAGGATGTCCTCGATGCCGGCGGCAACGGCCTCTTCCACGACGTACTGGATCGACGGCTTGTCGACGATCGGCAGCATTTCTTTCGGAATGGATTTCGTGGCGGGGAGGAACCGCGTGCCCAGGCCAGCGGCCGGGATCACTGCTTTGCGAACCCTTTTCGATGCGTCAGTCATGGCCCATACGGTAGCGATTGGCCCCGGATTTGGCGCTGGCGTCCCTACATGCGTTTTCGAGCCGATTCGTCTTCGCCGTGGAACAGGCGGGACAGGTTGCTTCGATGGCGGAACACGATGAGTAGGCCGAGAGCCCCAACGCCCGCAATCGCCCACCACGGCTCGCCAAAGGCGGCCATCGCGACGGTTGTTCCGGCCACTCCAGCCAGCGATGCGACGGCGGCCCGTTGTCGCCGGCTGATACTGATGCCGACGCCCCAACAGGCCAGCCCTATGAAAGCGGCCCACGGAAACAGCGCGACGGTCACCCCGGCGAATGTTGCCACGCCCTTGCCTCCACTGAATCGGCGAATGAGCGGCCACACGTGACCGATGACGCTCGCTGCGCCAGCAGCAAGGCCGAGCCCGGTTCCGTGAAGCGCCCAACCCGCGATCGCTGGGATAAATCCTTTGAGTACATCAATGGCCAGCACAATGCCAGCTGCGTTGCGCCCAGCGATGCGGTACATGTTTGACGCACCTGGGTTTCGGGATCCTTCTCGGCGAGGGTCACGCCCGACAAAGCCCCCCACCACCTCTGCGCTCTGGAACATGCCAAGGGCGTAGCCAAGTGGCACAAGGATCCAGTAAGGAGACACGCTCTGATGGTATGCCCCGGGGCGCTGGTCCACCGTCACCGCCACTGGAAAGTGCCGGCGGCGTGAGAGGGACAGTCGGGCCGATACGCTGTCGCTCGTTATGCCTACGTACCAGTACCACTGTGATGCCTGCGGAGTTGACTTCGAGGTGGTCCAGTCATTCAGTGATGATTCCATTCCGAAGTGCCCGGAGCGGCCGAAGAATTGCAAGTCACGCGGCACCTCGAAAATCCGCAAGGTGTTTTCGGCGCCCGGAATCACCTTCAAAGGTTCTGGCTTCTACAAGAACGACGCCCGTGGCTCGTCGTCGAATTCCGCTTCATCGAGTTCGTCGAGCGATTCGTCCACCTCCTCGGACAGCGAGTCGAAGTCGACGGACACAAAGAAGCCGGACGCCAGGAAGTCCGATACTCAAAAGCCCGCCTCGAAAAAGTCAGAGTCCAGGAAGTCGGACTCCAAGAAGAAGTCCGACTCCTGAGTCATCTCTGATCTGGCTGGCGTTCAACTGTCCGGTGGGCTCAGCTGTCTGGCGGGACGACCGTCGCAGTGCAGCTGATCCAGACCACTTCAACCGGCAGAGTGATTGCTGTGCTCTCGATGAAGGCATTGCCAGTCCCGACCCGTCCGGGTCCCTGAGCAGGTGCCATGACCAGGCTGATACTCGATACGCATCCGTTGTTATTGGTGGTGCTCTTGCTGCAGGCAAAGTGGAGATCCACGATCTCGGGTGGTGTGAGCTGACGCAGCCCCGCAGGGCAAGATGCAAACGGCGGGCCACCGGGGCTGATCGCCTGCGCACAGATCAAGCCGATGCCTGAGTCAGCGTCGATTGACCAGTAGCAACCGGTTGCGTCAAACCCGCTGGCATCGCACTGGTTGGCGAGTGCTTCAGACATACCCTGAGTGAGGCCAATCGAGCAGTCAGGTTGCACCGGGCTCACGGCGGATGTGGGAGTAGGTGTCACGGTCGCAGCTGGCGTGGGTGTCGCCGGGACAGGGGTTGCCGTTGGCAGGGGAGTTGCAGTCGGGAGTGGGGTCACCGTGGGAGGAACGGTCGGCACCGGAGTGGCGGTGGCTGGGGTTGCTGTAGCCGGAATCGCGGTGGCGGGGAGCACGGTGGCTGGAACTGCCGTCGCCGGTATCGCAGTTGCCGGAATGGCTGTGGCTGGCACAGTGGTTGCGGGAATCGGTGTTGCGGTCGCTGAGATCGGTGTGGCCGTCGGAGCCACAGGCGTTGCGGTCGGCGGAGCCACAGGCGTTGCGGTCGGCGGAATGGGGCTGGGCGGGATGGCGGTTGGCGTCGGACCCGGCGTTGAAACGACCAGCGTTGCAATGACCGTTGGTTCGGTACGAACGATCACTTCCGGTTCCAGAACCTCGCGCTCAACAGTGGTTGCGGGAATCGGTGTTGCGGTCGCTGGAACTGGTGTTGCGGTCGCCGCTGGGATAGGTGTCGCCGTGGCGGAAACAGCACCATCGGCGGTCACCGCTACGGCGCTGACGGGACTGTTGCCCAAGATGGCGGCGGACACCCAGGTGCCGATGCCGACCAGCACCACAAAGCTCGCCAGCCCGGCAACAGCCCGCTGGCGCTTCTGAGCACGCTTCTGGCTTCCGGCGATGGCAGCTGCTGCGCCACCTGCAGGGCGCTGACCGAGACCGGCCATTGCTTCGACAACCTGTCCCATCTCTTCTTCGTAGTTATGCATTGTGAGCGTCCTTCGCCGTAGTGGTTGTTGTGCTTTCGATTGCAGGGTTCTGCGTTGTGGGGTTGTTCGTTGTGTTGGTGGAGGCTGTTGCCATCTGCACGTCTCGGTCATCGAGAACCGTCCGGAGGTGTTTCACTGCCCGAGTCATGCGACTGCGCACGGTCCCCTTGGGAATCTCAAGTGCCGCGGCGGTGTCTTCGATGGACCAGTCCATCCAGATGCGGAGAACAATGACGGCACGCCAGTCAACCGGGAGTGCCAGGACGGCTTGGGCGATGCCCGGGTCAATCGTGGCGTTCTCGCTCATGAGCGCCGCCGGATTGATGGACCCCGTGAGGTCTTCGCGTTTGCGTCGTCTCCACCGGCTCGTCGCCCAGTTCAGCCCGACGCGGAACGTCCAACCGAACGGGTTGTCGTAGCTGGAGATCTTCGCCCACTTCGAACAGGCCCGAAGCATCGCTTCCTGCGCAGCGTCCTGAGCCAGGTTCGGATCGCCAAGGGTTGCGGTGAGTGCCCGAGCGAGCCCGTCGATGTTGGACTCGTAGAACTGCTCGAACGTCGCGACGGCGGATGTCAGAGCCACCTCATCGTGCGGTGCGCTCACGGACTGAGCACGGTCAGGCATTGATACATGATCTGTCAACATTCCCAACGGCACCGTCATGATGTCCACCCGGGCCGTGTCCTGTCGTCTTTCCGTCTCATCGGTTGTGTTCCCCTCGACCTTGGAACTGTTGGTTGCGTCTGCGCCGTTTGTTCTCTCTGTACCGTGCACGTCTGGCGTGGGTCATACGCTCCAAAATTCTCAAGTTTCTGATAGCGACGTCCGAGACGCCTTGTCTGTCAACGGTTTGAGTGACAGTGTTGGCGTGCAACTTCCCCCTCTGTTCGTGAACGAAGAAGAGGACGAAACGATGAAAATCGTGAAGAGAGTTGCGCGCCCCGGGGCTGCGTCGCAGCGATGGGCGCGACCCCGGCTCAGTCGTTGGATGCACAAGTGGGCACAACGAAGATTCGTGTGGGCAGGCTCGGTGATTCTCCTTGCGGCTACGACGGGCCTGGTGGTCGCCTCAATCACCGCCACGGCCGTTGAAGAGCGTGCGTCCTGGGGCGAGGTTGTTCGGGTGGCTGTCGCCTCGCAATCGATTGCCGTCGGTGACACCGTGGCTGGTGCCATTTCCTGGAAGGAGTACCCGGCGGCGGTGGTGCCGCGGTCAGCCGTGACCTCGCTGTCGGGAGATGACGTCGCCGCTGCTCAGGTCGGATCCGGCGAGATTGTTGTGGCTACCGACCTGATGTCGGCGAGCGCGGGTTTGGGTGCACAACTGTCTCCGGGTCGGTCAGCGATGGCGTTACCCCGCGTTGTTGGCTGGCCATCGCTTGTTGTCGGCGATCAGGTTGCGTTGCTGGCAACCTCGCCGACGTCACCGGCCGCAACGGTCACGTCCAAAGCCGTTGTTCTCCAGTCGAACGACGATGAGGTCACCGTGTCCATTGTCAGCGACGACGCTCCTGGGGTCGCAAATGCGCTCTCGCGCGGCCAGGTGATCGCCGTACTCGTCCCCCGACGATGAACAGCCTGAACGCAACTACAGCTACCCGAACACGCCGGCCAGAATAAGCACGAGGCCCAGTGCGCCGATGGCAAGGCGGTACCAACCGAAGAACGCGAAGCCGCGCTCCTCCAGATAGGACACCATCCATTTCACTGCGATCACTGCAGAAACAAATCCGACAACCAGACCCAGTAGAGGAGTGGCCCATCCAAACGTGTCAATCATCGCTCCGCCGTTCTGCGCGCCCTCGACCACTGTGGCAGCGCCAAGGGTGATGACGCCGAGGAGGAAGGCGAACTCCACAGCGGCTCGCAGTGTAAGCCCCACGGCTACTGCAGCCATGATGGTCACCAGACTCCGGCTGACGCCGGGCCAGATCGCAATTGACTGAGCCAGACCGATGAGCACGGCATGTTGCACGGTAAGTTCCGAAAGTTCCCGGGTGCCGCTGCGAAACCACGATCTGGCACTGAGCCAAACCACCAGCGCTCCACCAACGAGCCAGGCGGCCACTATCGCCTCAGGCGAGAAAATCGTGTCCCGGATTGAGCTGAACTGAAACGCGAGGCCGATGATCGCTGTGGGAACGAATGCTGCGATTACCCGAATCAGAATGGCGCGCCCCTCGTCACTGCGGCCGAACAGACCGTCGATCATGGATTGGATGCGCTCGCGGTAGAGAAACAGAACCGCGGCGATAGCACCAACCTGAATGCAGATGACGAACGTCTCGATGCTGTCCTCGGATGCCTGCGTCTCTGTCAGGCCCAGAAGCTCGGCTACGAACAGCAGGTGGCCGGTGGAGCTGACGGGAAGGTACTCGGTGATGCCTTCGACCAGTCCGAGGATGACGGCTTCCCACCAGGAGAGTCCAACCGCATCGGCGGTGTCCGCTGTCTGGGCCGAACCAAATGTGGGTGCGTTCACAATCGTCACGGTGTCATGCAGCATGCGCTGTGTCACGACGCGGAAATTTCAGTCGCCCGAAACAGTGACATCGTTCACGACCAGCGAAAGGCCGGCGGCGCTCATCGGTAGCCATTCGAGGTCACCGCCAACTTCTGCCACGTCCATCAACATGCGTTGCAGAGTGGAGGCAATGGTGAACTCGCGCAGGGGTTCGGCCAGTTCGCCGTTGCGAATGCGCAGACCCTCGGCGCCGGTTGAGAAGTCACCGCTCACCGCGTTCACGCCGGAATGCAGACCGGCAACACCCTGGATCAGGATGCCGTTGTCGATGTCAGCGATCATCTCATCCTGTTGACGTTTGCCCGGCAACAATTGCAGCGCCGAGCAGCCAACGCTCGGGGTGGACGAGTAGCCGCGAACGGCACAACCCGTGGACGCCGTGCCGAGACGGCGACCGGTGTAGGCGTTGTTGACAAACATCTTGAGCACGCCGTCTTCGATCAGCACGTTCCTGCGGGTGGCAAGACCTTCGCCGTCGGCCTCTGTGGCAGTCATCATGCGGGTGTCGGTCGGGTCGTCAATCAGCGTGATCGACGCCGCGCTGACCAGCTCACCGAGTCGTTCCCCGAACAGGGATCGTCCCTTGAGGACTGCCCCACCAGACAGGGTGCTGCCGATGATGGAGAGAAACTGGGCGGTTACGAACGGATCGAGTACCACGGTTATGCGTTCGGAGGGTGGCTTGTCGGCGCCGAGCAATCGGGTGGCCCGTTGAACTGCTTCACTTGCGGCTCGTGCTATGTCGAGTTCGTTTGGGTCGCGCGTTACGGAGAAGCCGAAACCAGTCTGTGTGTCCTCGCCGTCTTCGGCCAGGACAGAGGTGCTGACGTAGCAGCCGGAATCGCGTCCGGACACCCGGATGCCGGTGTTGGAAACAACGACCGCTTCGCTGACCGAATCGTTGAACTCGGACGATTCGGCGCCAAGGATGCGCGGGTCGCCCTCAACGACGAGTCGTTCAAGTTCTTTGGCCAGTTCGATCTTCGTGTCGTTGGGAAATGACGCGACGTTTTCGTTGAAAAGGCCGAGATCGACGATGGGGAGCCCATCGGGTTCAGCCAAACCGAGTTCCTCGTCGACCGTGCCGAAGCTTGCATTATCGCGAGCATCGCCGACGACTTCGTCGATAACGTCTGGATCCAGACTTCCTGCATACGCAAAGCCCTGGCGGTGATCAGAAATGATGCGGACTCCGAAGCCCTGGGAGGCCGAAGACGTAAAGGACTCGATGTCACCCTCATAGACGCTGATCTCGGTTTCGCGTTCATTGACGACGACAACTTCGATCTGTTCGCCGGGAAGGGCTTTGCCAACAATCTTGTCCGCAACAGCGAACAGTGCATCCACTTCGGTGGACATCAGGCCGCCGTTCCGCCGACAGTGAGCCTGGTGACTCGCAGCGTTGGCGTGCCATCCCCAACAGGAACGCCCTGGCCGTCCTTGCCGCACGTGCCGGGGGATCCCATTTCGAAGTCATTGCCCAGCGCGTCAATGGACTGCAGAACCTCGGGGCCGTTACCAATGAGGTTGCCTTCACGAATAGGCGAGGTGATCCTGCCATCCTCAATGAGGTACGCCTCGGTCATACCGAACACAAAGTCGCCGGTGGCCGTGTTCACCTGGCCACCGCCGAGTTGCGCCACGTACACGCCGGATTCGGTGTCAGCGATGATGGAATCGGGAGTGTCCTCACCATTGGTGATGTAGGTGTTTGTCATCCGAACCATGGGCAGGTACTGGTAGCTCTGACGGCGACCGTTGCCGGAGCTGAGGCGATCGTTGTTGCGAGCGCGGATGCCGTCGTACATGTAGTCCTGCAGGACGCCATCTCTGATGAGTGTGTTGGTCTGAGCGGGGCGGCCCTCGTCGTCGATGGAGAACGTGCCCCATTCACGGGCCATTGTGCCATCGTCCACAAGCGTGACCAGCGGCGATGCCACCAGTTCACCACGACGGTCCTTGAACACGCTGGCGGACTTCGCGACAAGATCGGCCTCAAGGCCGTGTCCGCATGCTTCGTGAAACAAGACGCCGCCGCCACCCTTGCCAATCACCACGGGCATCATGCCGCTTGGTGCAGGACGAGCGCCCAGTTTGGTTATGGCGCGCTGCGCGGCCCGGGCGGCAAGTTCGGTGACATCGAACTCGTCGAAGAGTTCGAATCCGACGGTGAGGCCAAGCGACTCGCGGCCGGTTTGCATACCGGTATCACCACTGGCAACACAGGACACGGCAAACCAGGTCTTCACCTGATCGTCGGAGGCAAGAAGTCCATCGCTGTTGGCAACCATGATGCGGCGTCGGCCGTCGGAGTATGCAGCCGACACCTGGCTGATGGCCCCGCCCGCAGCGCGTGCCTTGTCGTTGGCCGCGTTCAGCAATTCGACCTTGCGCGCTTTGGCCACCGTCTCGGGGTAAATGCCAACATGTGCCGGCTCGACAACCTGGCGCTTTACTTCGACCGTTCGGGTGGAGCCGTGATCTCCCTTTGCGGCGGCAGCGGCAGCTTCCGCGGCGGCCCGCAGGCCTGCTTCGCTGAGGTCTGCGGTGTGGGCGAACCCGGTGGAGTCACCAACGATGACCCGAACGCCTGCGCCCCGGCTGCGTCCGGATGTGAGCTCCTCGATCCGATCCTCATCGAGCCGGGCGCTCGACGACGTTCGATCCTCGACGAACACTTCGGCGAAGTCCGCCCCTGTGCTGAGGGCCGTTGCGAGGGTGGTATTGATCAGGGGCTCTTCGATCACAGGTTGTCTTTCTCTGTATTCAGTCTCTGGTGTGGTGAGGTATGACTGCGCCGGTGGACGAGGACCTGCGACGAAATTGGGTCACAGTTCCCCCTCTGGGCGAGATGTCTCACCCATCGGACGTACCAGCCCGTATCGTACCGGTGGTGACCGAACAAGCCAGCATTGAAGAGGGCCTCACCGCCCGGATTGGCCATCGGGTCCGCACCGACGATCTGTCCATCGTCTTCGGATCAGGGGCCGTACCCGTGCTTGCCACGCCGCGAGCGCTCGCCTGGTGCGAAGAAGCAACGGTCCATTCGATCGCGGCGGTGCTTGAAGCGGGCATCACCTCCGTGGGGTTGCGGGTCAGCCTCGATCACCTCAAGCCGAGCGTCGTCGGTACCGACGTTTTTGCCGAGGCTGTGGTGGACAAGGTCGAAGGTCGGCGCATCACGTTCGGGGTCAAGCTCGAGGACGAAGCAGGTGAGTTGCTTGCCACCGGGAAGGTTGTTCGGGTTCTTGTGGATCTCGAACGTTTCCTCACCCGGGCCGATGACACCGGGCAGATCCCCGTGGTGACCCCCACCTAGTCGGTACTCTTTAGTGCTGTTCTGACGCATTCGTGCGTCCGAAGCTGACGACAGAACTCAGCGACTCAGCGCAGGAGACGCATTCGTGCAACGAAAAAAGGCCATCATGTTGTTGTTGCGCATTGCGCTCAGCCTCGGCCTGCTTGCCTTGCTCCGGTTCTTCATCATCCCGGACTTCAATACCGATGATCTGCTCCCCGACGTCACCGCGAGCACGTGGTGGTGGCTGCTCGCTGCGTTCGGGTTCACCGTTGTTGCCATGTTCATGTCTGTCATTCGTTGGCGCGAAGTTGCGCGTGTAGTGGGTGTCCGCGACATTGGATTCTTGCGTTTCGCATCCCACTTCTTTGCCGGTCAGTTCCTGTCAAACTTCGTGCCCACAACCGTTGGCGGCGATGTGTTGCGCGTGTCTCGCCTGAGTAGGGACTGCGGAGACCCGCCCGCAGCGTTCGCCTCAGTCGTCTTTGAACGACTCAGCGGTTGGGTGGTGCTTCCCGCCATCTCCCTCTTCGGGTTCGCTTTGAACTCGGGGCTGCGTGGTCTCGACTGGGCCACACCAGTTGCTGTTGCAACCGCGGTTGTAACTCTTGTTGGTCTCATTGCCGTCATTCTCGTGGCCGGCAACGGTCGTCTCGGTGTGCGTCTGAGCGGGCGAGAAGGATGGTTCGAGTGGATTAACGCCGTGCATATTGGGTTGGACTCGCTGCGCAGGAGCCCAAAGCAGATATGGCGTGTGCTCGGCGCGGGATTCGCCTACCAGATGACGTTGATCGTGGCAGCGGTCTGCGCCGCCCGGGCACTCCACATTGAACAGGTTGGCCTGACGGCGCTCATGGCGTTCTTCCCTGCTGTGCTCATCTTTCAAGTACTTCCGCTTGGCATCGGAGGACTCGGGGTTCGCGAGACTGCCATCGCCGGCTTCTTCGCTCCGCTGGGCGTCATCGATGAGCGTTCCATTGCCCTCGGGTTTCTCATCTACCTGCTGACAATCGCCAGTTCGCTCTTCGGATTGCCGGCGCTGATCTTCGGAGGGAGACGCGATGAAGAGGTCCCAGCCGGTGATGATCTGCGGGCGGCCATTCCAAGTCAGTGACGACTGAGGAGGTCGGCTGGCGCGGCGGGGCATTGGTGCGCAGTGAACTTGGTTTGCGGGGCTGGGTTGAACTCCTGGTCATCGGCGCGTTCTACGCGACCTACTCCTGGGTGCGGAATCAATTCGGTTCAGGCAACGCTGGCGGTTCAGGCAACGCTGGCGGTTCAGGCAACGCTGGCGGTTCAGGTAATGCGAGCGGGTCGGGTGGTTCCACTGGCGTGGCAACCGCGCGTACGAATGCCCAGCGGATCATCGACATCGAGGACCGTCTTGGTCTGCTGATCGAAGATGACATCCAACAGGCCTTTATCTCGGCTACATCCTTCATCCAGTTTTGGAATCTCTTCTACGGCCTGTTCCATTTTCTCATCACGGGTCTGGTGCTTGCATTTCTGTACTTCTGGCGCCCGCGGGCCTACGCGTTCTGGCGCACGGCCGGTCTGACGACGACGGGACTGGCACTCTTCGGATTCGCGCTCTTTCCACTGATGCCTCCCCGTCTGTTGAACAACTGCGGACCCTTCGGTGCATGTGAACCCAACTGGAACTACGTGGACACGGTGGTTGAGGTGGGTGGCATCTGGTCGTTCGAATCGGGCGGGATGGCAGCGATCTCCAACCAGTTCGCCGCTATGCCAAGCCTGCACTTCGGTTGGGCGATGTGGTGCTCACTCATCCTGGTGCGTCACCTGCGAACGCGGCCGGCCCGGCTGGCAGCGCTGCTCTATCCGTGGGCCACGCTCTTTGCGATTCTTGTCACCGCCAACCACTGGTGGCTCGACGCCGTGGGTGGGGGAGTTGCTGTGCTCTGCGGACTCGCTCTGGCAGAGGTTACGCACAACGCGGTAAATCGGCTCCGTTCACGGCGTATCGTGTAATTGATGCTCCTCGAACGGATCTCCTCCCCAGCAGATGTTCGGGCGCTGGCGCCCAGCGATCTGGGCCAGCTCTGCGCCGAGATTCGCTCCTTCATTGTTGACGCAGTCAGCACACACGGGGGCCACCTTGGCTCGAATCTCGGCATCGTCGAACTCACCGTTGCCATCCATCGTGCTTTCGAGTCTCCCGACGACATCATCTTGTGGGACACCGGGCATCAGGCGTATGTCCACAAACTCCTCACCGGCCGGGCCGCAGATTTTGAGACGCTTCGCAAGCCCGGCGGACTGTCCGGCTATCCGGCGCGCGATGAATCCGAACATGACTGGATTGAGAACTCACACGCGTCCACCAGTCTCAGCTGGGCCTACGGCCTCGCTACCGCCCAGGCGCTTACCGGGGATGCCCAACGCAGGGTCGTTGCCGTGATCGGCGACGGATCCATGACCGGCGGTATGGCCTTTGAAGGGCTGAACAATCTCGGCCATTCCGGCACCGACGTCACCATCATTTTGAACGACAACGGCCGCTCATACGCCCCAACCGTGTCGCGCCTTGGTGAGAGCCTCGCCCGTCTTCGACTCAACCCGATGTTCGTCCGTCAGAACGAGCGCCTCGAGCGCGTCATCTCCGACCTCCCCGTTCTTGGTAAGGAAGTCGAACGAGCGGTCGACGCGACCAAGGCAGCCATTCGCGAGTACTGGGAACCCACGTCGTTCTTCGAGAATCTTGGAGTCGGCTACCATGGTCCGTTCGACGGGCACGACATTGACCGGCTCGAAGAGGTCTTTCACCAGACTGCGGCGCTGCCCGGCCCCCAGGTCGTGCATGTTCGGACCCAGAAGGGCCGCGGCTACGCGCCAGCGGAGAACGACCCGATCAAGCGTATGCACGACATGGGTTCCGTCAAAGTCGGCACCTTCACCGAGGCGTTCCAGGAAACGATGGTGAAGTTGGGAGACCGTCACGCGAACCTCGTCGCCATCACGGCCGCCATGCCGGACAGCACCGGACTGCTGCCATTCCTTGAACGCTTTCCCGATCGTTTCTTTGACGTGGGTATTGCTGAACAGCACGCGTTGACGGCTGCGGCCGGTATGGCTATGGGAGGACTCCGTCCCGTGGTTGCGCTCTACTCGACGTTTCTCACCCGGGCCATTGACCAACTCAACCTTGACGTCGGCCTGCACGGTCAGCCGGTCATTGTGTGTCTGGACCGGGCCGGCATTACGGGAGCTGACGGACCTTCACACCACGGCATCCTCGACATGGTTCTCTGCACGAAGGTCCCCGGTATGACGGTCATGGCCCCTTCTTCGTATCAGGACCTGCAGGTCATGCTCGAAGATGCGATGCAGATCACCGACGGCCCCGTGTCGATCCGGTGGTCGAAGCAGCCGCCCAGAATGGTCACTGAAGCCGAAACCGGATCGGGACTTCGCGCTCGCAAAGTTCGAGCTGCTGAGCCGGGTGAGCACTCGGTCTGCATCCTGTCGGTCGGCACCATGCTCGATGCAGCCGAGAAGGCCGCAGATGAGCTTGGTGCTGGAGGCACGCCGGTCTCACTGTGGGATGTTCGGGTCTGTAAGCCGCTTGATCCCGACATGATTGCCGATGCGGCGAAACATGCCGCCGTTGTCACGGTTGAGGACGGAATCGTCGAAGGCGGAGTTGGATCCATGGCCCGAAATGCGATTGCGGACTGCAACGACGCCACGAACGTGCGAGTCCTCGGCGTGCCAGTTGCATATATCCCCCACGGCGACGTGGCCGGAATTCTTGTCGATCTTGGTCTGGATGGACCAGGAATCGCACGTTCGGCTCAAGCAGCACTGGCCAGTTCAAAGCACTGAAATCCGCTTCACAGAGACGGTTTTGGTAGCTCCGTACCCCCAATGGAGGACGGAACTGTGTAGAAGTGCCCGGTGTCCGACAGCGGTTGGGTATGTCATTGTTGAATAGGATCAACTGTCGCTGTGTTCCGTGGCGTACAAGTCGATGAGGATCGACTTTGCGTAGCACGAGGAACCAACGATCACTCAGAAGGCAAAGGGCGACCCATGATCAGATCTGTCTCAAACCGGTACCGATGGCTGGTACCCATGGTTTTTGTGGCTGCGGTGATTCTCACCGTGGTGCTCGGAACAGGTGCCGGCGGCACCGCCGGAGCTGCCGGCGAGGACACCAATCCTGAGGTTGGCAATCACATCCACGCTGCAGACCTTGACGGCGCGGGACGCTTCACCGGGCCTGGTGAAGTGTGGCCGCCCCGCCCGGATGGAGCTGGCCCCGCTGCTCTTGTTCCTGAAGCGACGCTCATTTCCGGTGACTCCACCCCCGCCGTTGTGCAGTCCGCTGCGATAGCCGCTTCCGCCGAACTTGGTGAAAGCTGGAGCATGACCGACATGGAAGTCGGCCTTACCGATGGCAAGGGCAATACCAGCCCCAACACCACCCTCGTCGAGTTCTTCAGCCTCTCGACCAACCAGACGGTCACCGTCACCATGGATTCCGGCGCAGTTTCCGCTGTCAACGTGACCCCCGCATCGGACTATCAGCCGGTCGTCTCAAAAGCAGAGAAGATTCAGGCGGTGCAGATTGCTCGTGACCACTTCAGCACCCAGGGCGTGGATCGCATCAACGAACTCAACGGATACGCAATCCGAGCCTTCGACAGCGACAACGGCTACTACGACACTCGCATGGTCTACATCAGCTTCCACGTGGACCCCAGCCACCTCCCCGAATTCGTCGCCAACGTCGACCTGACCACAGGGACCATCGACATGGCCCGGGCGGAGTCATGATCATGAACAACACGACGAACCCCACGAAGAACAGCCTCTTCAGAAGCCTTGTGCTCACGCTTGCAGCAGTAACGCTCGGCCTGCTCCTCACCTCATCCACATCCTCTGCTCAGCCTGCCGGTGTCGGCAACGGCCAGGTGGATTGGAACGGCTGGACAATGACGTACGGCGTTGATTCCGGGTCTGATGGCCTCCGACTCGGCGACGTCACACACGATGGAACCCAGATGCTGGCTCGCATCTCCATGCCGGTCATGAACGTCTTCTACGAGATTGACGACAGCAATGGCGGCTGCGGCCCCTACGCCGACCTCATCGGTGGAGCCGACTTTGAGGGTGTCTTCACCAACGAATTCACTCAGGACGGCGAGCAGTGGCTCGAACTGGCAATCCAGGACATCATTGGCGCCTACATCATCTACCAGTCGTACTACTTCAGCGAGTCCGGCATCATGGACGCACACATCTTCTCCAGGGCACTGCAGTGCGACATCTACCACGAGCACCTTCCGTTCTGGCGCATGGACTTCGCCGTCGAAGGCGACGCAGAAGACGAAGTAGTTCGACTCGCTGCCGATGGCTCCTACGCCGTCGAAACGCAGGAATTCGACTCTGCTGCCAACGCCGCCGTGAACCACGAGTGGTACGTGCGAGATGGCGTGTCCGGCACTTCCGTGCGCATCAATTTCGATGACGGCACCTACAACCTCCCCGGCGAAATCGTGCCGGAGACCGACTACATCGAGAACAACGTCTACGGGCGCCAGTACGAACCTTCCGACCCGGAAATCGTGTGGAAAGACCCGCCAAGGCGTGACCTCGGATTCAACGAGGGCGACAACATCGATGACCTGGTTCTCTGGTACACCGGCTTCATGCCGCACTCACCCGAGGAAGGCCCGGATCTGTGGCACTCCACCGGCGTGCGCATGCAGATCGTTGAGGACCCAGAGGTCGTTGCGCCAACGCCAACGCCAGCCCCGCCCACCGCGACCGCGACAACTGTGCCGCCGACCGCGACGACTGTGCCGCCGACGCCGACCGCGACGACTGTTCCGCCGACGCCAGTCGCGCCCACCGCAACTGCGCTTGCGCTGACGCCAACCACTGTGCCGCCGACGCCAGTCGCGCCCACCGCAACTGCGCTTGCGCTGACGCCAACCACTGTGCCGCCGACGCCAACCACTGTGCCGCCGACCGCGACGACTGTGCCGCCGACGGCCACCCCGGCACCGCCTGCCTCAGCAGGATGCAACTTCGCCACGGACTTCATTGACGGAGCAGGCGAGTTTGTCTTCGTCGAAAAAAGCAGCACTGCAAAATACTTCTCAGGTTCAGCGTCCGGCAACGCACTCACCATCGAGCTCGGCGGCGTCGACAACAAAGACATCTTCGATATCGGTTCGTTCTGGGCTCGTTCCTGTGACGCAGCCAACGCTGGACAGGTCAACATCTCCCTGGTCGCCAGTATGACCATGGCCTCGGATTACGAAGCAGATGAGTTTTCCCAGATGGGAATCACCGTGAATGGCCAGAGCACAGTGCTGGCCGAGCTTGTCGGTAATGGTAACGGGGGCCCCGCTCTTACGACGGGCACGCAAACCTACACCCTCACCGCTGACATGGTCGCTGGTCTCAACGCCATCGCTCTTGACTGCTTCAACAACAAGAAGACCTGGAACGACGAGACAATTGACTGCCGTTTCGAGTCCATCTCGGTGAGTTCGGCAGTGAGCCCGCCGCCCACGCCAATCACCGGGGTGCCACCAACAGCAACGCCGTCCCCAACCGGACCGACGCAACTCACGAGTGGTCAGACGGTCAACGGTCTCGCCGGTTCTCCCGGTGACGAACTCTTCTACGCAATTGAGGTGCCTGCGGGCATGTCCACGCTTGAAGTAGTTATGGCAGGTGCGGGCGACGCCGATCTCTACACCCTCTTCGGAGCGGTGCCAAGCGACAAAGCCCATGACTGCGGCCCATACATCGATGGTTCGAGCAGTGAAACCTGCACCATCACAAACCCCGCCGCTGGTACGCATTACATCCGGGTCAACGGTTGGGACGCCTTCGCAGGAGTCAATCTCACCGCTATCGTGATTTCCGCAAGCTCAGCAAAGTGTGATCTGGTGAACGGCGTGGCACAGACCGGCTTCGCCGGTTCAGCCGGCTCCACGTTCTCCTGCGAGATTGTTATTCCGGCAGGCGCGCAAACCCTGAACGTTGACATGGCAGGCGGCGGCGACGCCGACCTGTACCTCAAGAAGGGCTCCGCCCCGACCCTGAAGTCCTACGACTGCCTTCCGTACGTCGACGGCTCGAGCGTCGAATCCTGTACGCAGTTAGGTGCCGTTGGTGGCACCTGGTACGTGATGGTCAACGGTTGGTCCGCCTACCAGGATGTATCTCTCACCGCCACATGGACTGACGTCGCCGCTGTACCGACTCTGTCCTCTGGTGACTCCGTCGTGCTATCAGGATCCGCAGGCGATGAGCTGGTCTACAGCGTCACCTTGCCGTTCGATGGCACCCTGCTCACCGTCGATATGAGCGGAGGAACCGGCGATGCGGACCTCTATCTGCGTGGTGGAGAGCTGGCTACGCTCGCCGACTACGACTGCCGTCCATACCTGGACAAGACGAACGACGAAGAGTGCGTCGTCGCCACTCCCACCGGTTCCACCTACTACATCACAATCCGGGGTTACAGCGACTTCGCTGACGCCACGCTTTCCCTGGCGTACGCGCTCCCGTAGACGTGATTGACAGATAGTCCGCTCGCTTCGGCGGCCCCAACCTTTTCTCTGGTTGGTTGCCGCCGCTGATGCGTTTCTCGGCTGTGGTTCTGCGACGATGGCTGTATCGGGTGAAGTCGCCCTGAGACGCGGCGGGCTTGGACGGCCATTGCCGCGCAGCTGTGCCTGGTTTGAGTCAATCCGTCAGGATCGGCCCGAGGCCGTGATGACCACAAGGGGGGTGGCGGGTTGGTTTTCGGCCATTGGTAGGTCGCTTACGTCGCGTCGGTGGCCGACGATCTGGACGAGGACGCGACGCCCGTCGGTGAGGTTGCAAACCCCCTTGGCCCGCAGAACGTCCGGCTCGAGACCATCCAGGAGCAACGTGAGTGCTGCCTCGTCGATGGGATCAGCAACGGGCACAAGTGTGGTGGTGTGCGCGTCGAAGAGTGCCGGTACCGGCAGCGCTTCGACACCGCCGGGTCGGCGGGTACCGAGGTCGAGCAGGGCCGCCGTTGGCGATGAGCCTGCGGGCACGGTGATGGGAACCCCTGGCGCGAGCTCGCTGATGCGAGAGTGCACCGCCTTCAGCTCAGCCTCGTCAACGAGGTCACTTTTGGTGATGACCAGAAGGTCCGCGGAGCGCACCTGGTTACGAACCACGTCTCCGATCCATTCGTCCTTTTCGCGCAGAGGAAACTGCTCGGCGTCGACGAGTACGACAATGCCGTCCAGCCGGAAGCCGAGGGTTCCCGCCCATGGAGCCGCCCGTGCGGGTTCTGCAACACCGCTCAGTTCAACGATTACATGGTCAGGAGGTGTATCCCGTTGTCGCAGTTGATTGAACGCTTCGACGAATCCGTTGACCATGCTGCAACAGACGCACCCGTCGGTGAGTTCGATAGTGTCGCTTGTCTGGCGGGCGATCAGGGCTGCATCGATGTTCACTTCGCCGACGTCGTTGACCAGCACTGCGATTGGCCGATCTGTGCGGGCAAGCAGCTCATTCAAAACGGTGGTTTTGCCACTACCGAGGTAACCGCCCAACAGCGTCACCGGCACTCGTCGGCCATCCCATGGTGCGAAGGTCGGCTCGACGAGATACTCGGCTTCGTCAGGGTGGGGGCGTACAACGTCGTCCATCAAAGCTGAGACTACCCGTTTGCTCTGACGGTCCAATTTTGCGGTGAAGGACGCGGCGCTCGACACTCGAACACCTTTTTCGAACTTCTCCTCAACTCGGAGCCAAACATGCCGACGCACAAGGGGTGGAGGAAGTTGGTGTTCGCCCTATCGACAGCTGTTCCAGGTTGGAAGCACCAGATGACTTGCCGGATCTCAAGGTCGTCGTGCCACTCGTCGCTGGCGCGACAGTCGCCAGTGGGTCGCTTGCCGCTGAGCACGACGACGTTCTGGATCATTCTCCGTCGTTCAACGACAGCGTACGCCTGGCCGCTGAGCTGACCGGTTCGCCCATGGCGGCTATCGCCCTCGTTGGCGACGACTACCAGTGGTTCAAAGCAAAGACCGGCTTTACTCTTCGCGGCATGCGAGCCGAACTCGGCTTCTGTCACCACGTCGTCCAATCATCGGATCTGTTCATTGTCGAGAACGTCGGGGACGACGCTCGATTTGCTGCGAATGCGCTCGTGGTGAGCGAGCGCATCCGCTCCTGCGCTGCGGCCCCCCTGATCATGCCGTCCGGCGAGCGGGTCGGTGCCATCAGTATCTTTGATACCCAGGCCCGGAGCTTTACTGCACGCGAAGGCCAGGTCCTGCAGTTGCTCGCCCGGCAGGTCGTCTTCCAGCTGCAGGTTGAGCAACTCGTGCACCGCCAAGCGGAGGATATCGACGAACTCCGAGTCGCCCGAGTCGAACTTCGTCACATGGCAATGCATGACGAGCTGACTGGTCTGCTCAACCGACGTGGCGCCATTGGTGCGCTCGACCGCCTGTGCAACAGTACGCACCCCAGTGCCCGTGGTGCGTGGCAACGTGGCATCAGCGTGCTATTCCTCGACCTTGACGAATTCAAAGCCATCAACGACACCATGGGTCACGAGATTGGTGATCGTGTCCTTATCGAGACTGGTGAGCGGCTGTGTGCGGCGGTACGTCCCGGCGACACGGTTGGCCGCCTGGGGGGTGACGAGTTCATCGTGGTCATGGTGGGAGCCGGCGAGGAAGAGTCTGATCTTCTGGCCGAGAAATTGCTTCGTTCGGTGGAACGGCCGATCGATATTGACGGTCAGGCTGTCATGGTTGAAGCGAGCATTGGTGTGGCCAATGCGGCTGACTTCGGCAATGTTCTGGAACTCATAGACCACGCCGACCGTGCCATGTACTGGTCGAAGCAGGCGGGTGGGCACAGCATTTCCACCTACTCCGAGTCGGTGGCTGCGGACGACACGGCAAGCGACCGCAAGATCAAAAAGTTTGTCCGCAGTTGCCTGGAGAACGATCTCATCGAGGTGCACTATCAGCCCATGTTCGACCTGCGTCGCGGCGAGTTGATCCGGCGGGAGGCGCTGCTGCGCTGGGAGGGTGAGGCGCCCGGAGACCTCAACGTCGAAGGGTTTATTCACGCTGCCGAACGAGCTGGTCTCATCAGCCGCATCGGAAGCCTGGTTCTTCAGGATGCATGTGAGTCTGCGGCTCAATGGCAGAAGCGGCAGCCCGGCGTGGGCGTCTCCGTGAATGTCTCTGCGCTGCAGGTCACACTGGAGCTGCCCGACGTCGTCGCCGCAGCACTCGACAGGTCGCACCTCGCCCCGGAGCTTCTCACCCTCGAACTGACCGAGAGCAGCCTTCTGGAATGCACTCACGAGACCACCGGCATCCTTGACTCGCTCCATGCGATGGGCGTTCGAATGGCCCTGGATGATTTCGGCACCGGCTATGCCTCCATGTCCATGCTGTGCGCACTGCCCCTGGACGAGGTCAAGATTGATCGCCGCTTCTGTGCTGACGCAACAACCGCCACAGCCAAGGTTGTTCGCGCCACCGTCGACCTTGGGCATTCACTCGGCCTGTGCGTGGTTGCCGAGGGGATCGAAACCCAGGACATGCTCGATCAGCTCGTGCAGGTTGGATGTGACGTCGGCCAGGGCTATCTGCTCGGTCATCCGAACGTGATGGACCGTCGGCACCTGAACACCTGACCGCTCCCTGTTGCTCGGCCTGTCCGTTCGGCTCCCGGGGCACTCGTCTCTGAGGGTGGCCTTGAGGGGCCGCGTTGGAGCGGGCCGCAGATGTGGCGACACTGATCGGCGTATGCGCCGAATGATTGTCCTCCTGCTGATTGCTGCGTTGCTGCCGGGTTGTTCAAAGGCGGACGCGACGATGTGTCGGTTCGACGTTGACGGCCCGAGCGCAGCAAGAGTGTGGAATGAGCTCGCGCTCGATGCGGTTCGTCGTGACTTTCCTGCCCCAACCGTTCACGCTCGAAACCTCTATCACCTGAGTGCGCTCACCTGGGACGTGTGGGCGGTCTGGGACCCGGAAGCGCAGGGTGTCTTTGATGAGAACTCGTCGCTGTCGGGCTTCCCAGTTCCTGCGGGGCCTGCGGACGCACTGCGCGCTGACGCCATGTCGTTTGGTGCGCATCGACTACTGACGCACCGTTACGAGCGCGCAGTCGGCGGTGATCTGACACGTGTCGAACTCGATGCGGCCCTCGCCGAATTTTGTGACGGAGCCACACCTGAAGAGGTTCCCGGCGGGAGTGCCGCTGCGTTGGGATTGCGAATCGCCGAGACGATCATTGAGGCAACGCTCGACGACGGCTCAAACGAAGCGGCGAACTACGACGACTTCAGCTACGCATCGGTGAACCCGGTGCTGGTCGTGGACACGCCGGGTGCAGAGATGATCGACCCGGTCCGATGGCAGCCGCTGTCCCTTGCCTCGTTCGTTACCCAGAACGGCATCCCTCAACCGGCAGGGTCCCAAACATTCATCGGTCCGAGTTGGGGCAGCGTCACGCCATTTGCCATCAGTCCGGATCCGGTGGATGGCTTGCCGATTGATCCCGGCCCACCGCCCACACCGAGCACCGATCCGGATGCGTGGTTCGCCGGAATTGTCGATGTCATTTCCTGGAGTGCACAGTTGGATCCGGCGTCGAGCGACGACGCTGACTATCTGCGGGTCATTGCAGAGTTCTGGGCCGATGGACCTGACTCAGAAACGCCACCTGGTCACTGGAACACCATCGCCAACGAGGTGGGCGACCGGCTTGGTGCCAATGAGAGGCTGATTGGCGGTGTCGGGGAACCAGTAAGCCGTCTTGAGTGGGACGCGAAGTTGTACATCGCATTGAACGGAGCGAACCATGACGCAGCGATTGCAGCGTGGGGAACCAAACGGTTCTACGACTACGCCCGACCCATCTCAATGATCCGGTACGCGGGCGGCCTCGGACAGTCGAGTAATCCGGAGCTGGCGTCCTATGACCCGCTCGGTCTGCCTCTCATCGAGGACCTGGTGCGACTTGAGACCGACGGCACAGTGACGATTCGTTCGTGGCTCGGGACGCCAGCGGATCCGGTGAACCTCACTTCAGGTGTGGGTTGGATCCCGGCGGTGTCGTGGTTGCCGTACCAACGTCCGGACTTTGTCAGCCCGGCTTTTGCGAGTTACGTGTCCGGTCACAGCGCGTTCAGTCGAGCAAGCGCTGAAGTTCTGACTGCGTTCACTGCCCGTGAGACGTTCCCCGGGGGCGCCCTGAGTCACACGGTGGAGCCCGGCGGTCTGCGCCACGAGCTCGGACCTGCGGCAACGGTGGTGCTCAGTTGGGATACCTACCGTGACGCCGCTGATGAAGCCGGATTCTCGCGACGCGCCGGCGGCATCCACGTCCCGGCCGACGATCTCGTCGGCCGTGATCTCGGCGCCGAGGTTGGTCGCACCGCATGGCAGCACGCCCAAACCCTCTTCGACTGACAGCGCTACATGCCCAAAGCTTTGGCGGCGCAAGGAACCGAACGGTGCTATTTGATGCCGGAGAAGCGGATGCTGTCAACGATGCGGCGCCCGAAGATGATGAAGATGATGAGCACGGGCAGCGCAGCAAGAAGCGTTCCGGCCAGCAGGCCGGACCAGTCGGGCGAACTGCCCGGTTGCTGCTGGGTGAATACGCCCAGTGCCAGCGTCAACGGCTGCACGCTGTCGTCCACCGGAGCGACCACCAGCGGCCACAGGAACTCGTTCCACGCCGTGACATAGGTGAGCACGCCGAGTGTGACCATCTGCGGACGGGCAATCGGAAGGATTACCGAGCGAAAGATGCGGAAGTGTCCGGCGCCGTCGATCAACGCGGCTTCTTCGATCTCCCGGTTGATGCCGAGGAAGAACTGACGAAGGAAGAACACGGCGAACGGCGACATCAGGAAGAACGGCGCAATGATCCCCTTGAACGAGTTCAGCCAACCCAGGTCCTTGATGAGGATCAGGTTGGGGATCAACACGATGATTGGCGGAATCATCATTCCGGTCAGGTAAACGAAGAACAGCTTGTCGCGGCCCTTGAATTTCATGCGGGCGAAGGCGTAGGCGGCCATGGCACTGAAGAAGACCTGACCAACGGCGATTGTCGTGGCGATAATGACGCTGTTGCGCAGCGCCAACAGGAAGTTCAACTCGGCCGAGTTCACCCGACCCGAGGCCCGCTGCACCTCTTCGGGCGTGGCGAGATCAAGGACCCGTTCAAAGTTGACGGTGGTGAACTCTGGGAAGAGTTCGTTGGAGCCGCTGAACAGCGCGCTGTTGGTGTTGAGCGCCGATCTTATGGACCAGAAGAAGGGCAACAATGTGATTGCCATCAGTACGACAAGCAGTCCCCACGCGAGCGGTTTCCCCACGCGGGATCGGGCTGTCGGTTTTCCGTAGCCGACCATTTCCTGAGTGGCAGTCATGCGAGGTCAGACTCCCCGGCTCGGAGAAGGCGAAGCTGGACGGCAGTAACCACCATCAACAGGCCGAACAGCACGCTGGCCACAGCAGCTGCGTAGCCCAGGTCGTTGAATCGGAAAGCGTTCTTGTAGATGTAGAGATAGATGACCTCACTGGCCTTCTGGGGCCCACCAGGTTGGCCGCCGAACCCGCCGGTGGCGACCTGCACAGTGTCGAACACCTGGAAGGAGCCGACGACGGTAACGACGAGCACCAGTGCGAGTACCGGTCGCAGCAGGGGGATGGTGATGCGCCACATCATCTGGAGTTCCGTTGCGCCATCGAGGGCCGCTGCCTCGTAGAGATTCTTCGGGATTGTCTGGAGGCCGGCAAATATCAGCAATGCCGTGTAGCCCATGAACTTCCAGGTGTTGATTCCGGCGATGGTTGGGATGACAAGTGATTTGCTGGTGAGGAAGTTGTACGGACCGAGTCCAACCCAGTCGAGCATCATGTTGATAAAGCCGAGATTGCCGTCAAGAAGCCAGACAAAGAGCAGGGCCACCACCACGTTGGGCATCAGCCAGGGGAGGAGCAGAATGCCGCGGACGGCAGCTGACTTGGTGAGGCGGTCCATCATCACCGCGATGGTGACGGCGAGGATTGTCTGCGTCCCGATGTTGATGAGCACGTACAGGCCGGTCACCTTCATCGAATTGTAGAAGCCACTGTCATCGATGAGCTTGGAGTAGTTCTCGCCACCGATCCACTCGCCTTCGTTGGCCAGAAGGTTCCAGTCGGTGAAGCTCAGATAGATGCCCCGAAAAGTGGGGAACAGGAAGAACACGGTGAACCCGACGAGCGAGGGCAGCAGGAACCACCAGGCAACCCGCCAACCGCCATCAATTGTCTTCTTCCCTGATGCAGTGATGATGACGCTGAGAACGCCCACCACCGCCAGGATGATCCAAAGCACTGTTTCCCCCTTGCTTCGCTTACAGATTTACTACACGATTACGAGTTCGCCAACTGCATCGGAGACCGATGTCTGCGTCGCTCGGTCGAGACCATCGTCGGTCACCAGGACGTGCGCTGCCGCAAGCGGCGCAATGTTGCACATGCCAATCGTCTCCCACTTGGTGCTGTCAGACACGATCACGAGTTGCGCAGCAGCTCCGATGAATGCCTGATTGGTGTGAGCCTCGGGAAGATTTGGAGTGGTGAAGCCGCTGTGTTCGCCCATGCCATGGATTCCCATGAAAACCTGGTCGAGGTGCAGGCTCTCAAGCGCCCGAGTGGCCACCGGTCCAACAATGGCGGCCGACGGTGTGATTGATCCGCCAATGAGGACAAGTGTGAGATCGTGTCGGCGAGTGGCGTTGAGCGCAGATGCCAGTGGTAATGAGTTGGTAACGACCGTGAGTCCAGCGACTGAGGCAAGGTGTTCGGCCATCTGAAATGTGGTTGTTCCTGCGGTGATGCCGATGGCGCTGCCAGGCTCGACCATGGATGCAGCCGCAATGCCGATACGGGCCTTCTCGGTGAGCTGCTGGGTGGACTTGGTGTCAAAGCCGGGCTCTTCTGAGGCAATGAGCACCGTCGCCCCGCCGTGAACCTTTTTCACACGATTGGCAGCATCGAGCGCTTCGATGTCTCGCCGGATGGTCATGTCGGAGACGCCGAACTGCTCGGTCAGCGCCCGCACCCGAACCGCTCCGTAACGCCGGACCTGGGTGACGATCTTCTCTCGTCGCTGATGGCCGAGAATACGCTCAGGAGCGTCGGAGACCACCGATACGGGCTGTGTCGTGTTCATGCAGCCTCCCCCTGAGATCTGCCGACGATTGGTCCAGAATCAGGATTGCGTCGTCGAGTTCGACCAGAATACAACAAAAGCGCACGCCATTTCCAATGAATGGCTCCGATTTTGTGTGCGGATCGGTTTTATTTATGTGTACTCGCGTTGACTTGGCTCGACGGATGGCTAAGAATGGCAAATATGCGGAGGCCATGTGGGCCTGCGTACAGGTCCACTGTTGGAGGGGTCCACTATGAAGAAATCAGCCCTGCTGCGTCTTGTGCTTGCACTTGCCGCGCTTGCTCTGTTCGCCACTGCGTGTGGCAGCGATGCCGGTGACGCCGTCTCCGGTGCTGCTGACACGGCAACCGATGCGGCCGACGGTGCCGTGGATGCAGTTGACGACGCCATGGAAGATGATGGCGCAATGGAAGACGACGCCATGGAAGATGATGGCGCAATGGAAGACGATGGCGCAGCGGAAGAGGCCATGGCCGATGCCGTGACCATCGACTACTGGCTCTGGGACGGAAACCAGCAGCCTTTCTACGAGCAGTGTGCTGCTGACTTCAATGCCGAGAACCCCGGAATCAACGTCAACATCGAGCAGTTCGGTTGGGGCGACTACTGGGAAGGTCTCACGACCTCGTTCGCTTCGGACTCCGCTCCGGACGTATTCACCGACCACCTTGCTCGCTACCCCGAGTTCGTCGAGTCCGGAGTGCTTGTTCCACTGAACGACTTCGTCGCACGCGACAACATCGACACTGCCAACTACTTCCCGGGTCTCGCTGAGCTGTGGACCTCCCCCGACGGTGAGCGCTACGGCCTCCCGAAGGACTGGGACACCATTGCTGTTGTGGCCAACTCCGACATGCTGGCCGACGCGGGCGTCACCCAGGAAGAGCTCAACACCGCAACCTGGAACCCGACTGATGGTGGGACCTTCGGCGAGATCGTCCAGAAGCTCACCATTGATGCCAGTGGCAACCGTGGCGACAGCCCGGACTTCGACCCGTCTGATGTGGCAACGTACGGCTTCGGTCTCGAAGGCAACTTCGGCGCCTTCGGTCAGACGACCTTCTCCGCCTTCGCTGCTTCCAATGGCTGGACCTCGACGGACGGCCCATGGGCCAACTCCGCCAACTACGACGACCCGGCTCTCGCCGAGACCGTCCAGTGGTTTGCCGACTGGATCGCAGCCGGCTTCATCACGCCGCTTGCAGACGTACAGTCCCTGGGTGGAACCACCATGTTCCAGACCGGTGCCGCAGCGATGCAGACCAACGGATCGTGGATGATCTCCACCCTTTCCGGCGACGCAACTGAAGTTCCGGTCGTGTACGCCCCCACACCAATCGGCCCGACCGGCTCTCGTGCATCCATGTTCAACGGCCTTGCTGACTCCATCACCAAGTCCGCTGAAGATCCCGAAGCTGCATGGGAATGGGTCAAGTACATGGCCACCCCGGCATGCCAGGAAACCATCGCTGAAGGCGCTGTTGTCTTCCCGGCAATCCCGAGCGCAACCAAGATTGCTCAGGACGCCCACGCCGCAAATGGCGTTGACGTGTCTGCCTTCACCACGCACGTGGAAGATGGCACAACCTTCCTCTTCCCCATCAACGACAGCGCTTCTCGAATTGAAGACGCAGTCGGCCCGGTCATGGAAGCAATCCTTTCCGGAGACGCCAATGCAGCTGAAGCCCTCGCAGGCGTCGCTGGAGACGTCAACGATATCCTCGGCGGCTGATTCAGCCCAGTAAAGAACAGAAGGTCGTCCACATCGATGAATGCATTGAGTGGGCGGCCTTCTGCCGTTTTGGTGAGCTCACCGGTTCTGGTGGCCACCGGGCCGGTTGTGCTGTTGATGCTTGTCATGCTGTTGATGCTGGGTGCCTGCGCGACTACGAGCCCGTTGCCTGAGGATTCGGTGGTTGCGGTATCGCAGGCAAAGCGGCACAACCCGTCGGTGTGTTCGGGCGGGTTTATCGCTCACGACCTTGATCACCTCACCAAGGGACCCGGCGAGACTGCCTCCACCTTCGACGGCACGGGGGCAGGTGTCGCCGCCGGTGATCTCGACAACGATGGTGACCTCGACCTCGTGCTCGCAAACCTCTCCGGGGCAACCACCATCATCGAGAATCCGTCAAACGGGTCGGCTCCGAGTGATTGGATCGCACATGAACTGCAGATCGGTCGCTTTCGCGGCGCAGCTGTTGTCGACGTGAATGCGGATGGGCACCGCGACATCGTTCTCACGTCAGGGATCGGGCCGCCGGTTCTCTTCCTCAACAGCAGCTCAGGCGCTGGAACAGGCGTCGACCTTGCCGCACGATTCAACCGACAACTGATAGAGGGCATCGAAGCTGCGGCGTACTCAATGGCATGGGGTGATCTTGGCGGAGACGGCGACCTGGACGTTGTGACGGGCTCCTACAACGCTGAGCTCTCCATCCTTCGCCATTCACCGGTGCTGGGTACCAACACTGGCATCGTCGTGCATGAGCAGTTGGAGGCTCTCGCCTGGCAGGCGACTCGACTGTCTCCGGAAGCGCAGGCGCTCGCAACGATGATTGTTGACCTCGATGGTGACAGCAGCCCCGAGATCCTTGTTGGCAATGATCTGGCAACTGCCGATGGCGTGTGGACCGACAACGGCGGAGCCTGGCTGCGCACTGACCCGTTCCTCACCACCTCCTATTCCACAATGTCCTACGACGTCGCTGACTTCGACAACGATGGCGCCGTTGACGTGCTGTCCACCGACATGGCTCAGATTGCCGGTTCCAACGCAGATGACTACCGCGAAGTGAATGAAGACATGGCGGCTGCGCCACGTGTTGACGACATGCAGATACCCGAGAACGTGCTGAACTCGCTGGACGGAGACGGGGAGTGGCGCAACCGCGGCACCGACCTGGGCGTGCGCGCCACCGGCTGGAGTTGGTCAGGGCTGTTCGGGGATCTCGACAATGACGGCATGCAGGACCTCTTCGTGGTCAATGGCATGCGCAGCGACCAGCTCTTCGACTTTCTTCCTGACGCTCGGCTGGTCGAAGAAAATCAGGCGTTCCGAAACACTGGCGACGCATTGGCCCCGGCTCCCGAGTGGGGCCTTGCCGACACCGCTGGCGGGCGCGGCGCGGTCCTGGCCGATATGGACCGCGATGGCGACCTGGACATCATCGTCAACAACCTCGACGAACCAGCTCGCCTCTTCGAAAATCAGACCTGCGCCGGCTCGGCGATCACCGTGGCGCTCGACTGGGCCGGAACCCGGAACCTTGACGGGTTCAGCTCATCCATCGAAGTCCATGCTGGTGACCAGGTGTTCCGTCGGGAGATGTTGTCCTCTCGGGGCTATCTGTCAGCAGCTCCCCACGAGGTCCATATTGGTGTCGGCGACTCGCAGGACGTCTCCCTCGTTGTCCGCTGGCCGGACGGGGAAGTCTCAGTGCTCGAAAACGTCGAGGCTGGCTCCCACGTTCGGGTCACCAGAGCAACCGAAGTCGAATCACCTTCCTAGAATTCATCAACCAGAAGAGCAGACAAGCGAGGCTTTTGACATGGCAAAGATTTCCTTCATCGGTGCAGGCAGCACCGTGTTCGCAAAGAACCTGATGGGCGACATCCTGAGTCGCCCGGAGCTGGCGTCTTCCACCCTTTCGTTACACGACATCGACGCGGAGCGACTGCGCACATCCGAGATCGTGGCGCACAAGGTTGCCGAGGCACTCGGCGTCTCGCCGACTATCGAAGCAACGCTGGATCGGCGAGCGTCACTGGACGGCTCTGACTACGCGATCACGATGTTCCAGGTCGGCGGATACGAACCCAGTACCGTCATCGACTTCGAGATCCCGAAGAAGTACGGCCTGGATCAAACCATCGCGGACACCCTCGGCATCGGCGGGATCATGCGCGGTTTACGAACCATTCCCGTGCTCCTCGACATGTGCCGCGACATGGAAGACGTCTGTCCCGATGTGACCCTGCTGCAGTACGTGAACCCGATGTCGATGAATTGCTGGGCGGTCAGCCGAGCGACGTCAATCAATACCATTGGTCTGTGTCACAGCGTGCAGGGCACCGCCGAGCAACTTGCGGGCGATCTCAACGTGCCCATCGAGGAAATCGACTACGTCTGCGCCGGCATCAATCACATGGCCTTCTACCTGAAGTTTGTGCACAAGAACGGTGGGGGAACAGTGGACCTGTACCCCGAGATCGCCAAGGTCGCGGCCGAGGGCAACATCCCAGATCGCGGGAACCCCGAGCGCTCCGATGGTGCTGTGTCCGGACTCAGCGATGCGGTCCGCTACGAGATGTTCAAACGGCTCGGCTACTTCGTTACTGAATCAAGCGAGCACTTCGCCGAGTATGTGCCGTGGTTCATCAAGGAAGGACGCCAGGACCTGCTGGACGAGTTCGGCGTACCGCTTGACGAGTACCCGCGTCGTTGCATCCGGCAACTCGCGGGGTGGGAGAAGCTGCGCGACGAACTTGAGGATCCGGACAGCGTGCTGGAAGTCAAGCAGAGCCATGAGTACGGATCCGGCATCATTCACAGCATGGAAACCGGTCAACCGCGGGTGGTCTATGGCAACGTTCCCAACGCCGGACTTATCGACAACCTGCCCGACGACTGCGTTGTTGAAGTGCCCTGCCTGGTCGACGGCAATGGCATCCAGCCCACCGCCGTTGGCGCGATTCCCCCGCACCTCGCTGCGCTCATGCAGACCAACATCAACGTGCAGTCGCTCACCGTGGAAGCGGCCCTCACGGGAAACCGTGACCACGTGTACCACGCTGCGATGATGGACCCCCACACGGCGTCCGAACTGGACCTCGACCAGATCTGGTCCCTTGTCGACGAACTCATCGAAGCCCACGGCGACATCATCCCGCCGTTCGCCGGTTCTGGCGAACCGTCTCTCACGGAGGTTGGGGGCTAGTTGAAGTAGGGGGTTTCGCCGGAGTCGTGGTCGGTGGTGTCGACGACTTCGGTGATCTCCGGGATCATCTCGGTGATCATCACCGTGATGCCTTCTCGCAGGGTGGCAGCGCTCATGGCACAGCCCTGACAGCCGCCGCCCATGATGACGAACGCCTTCGGCTCTTCGAGACCCACGAGCTGGCACCAGCCGCCGTGGCCAGCGAGTGACGGGTTGATCTGCTTGTCCAGGAGCTGCTGGAGGCGTTCGGCTACCGAGCCCTCAAGCTCGATGTTGGTGCCTTCCAGCGGATTCGGTCGATTGGGGTTTCGGATCACGAGGCCGCCCTGCATTGGATTGCTGGGAAGATCCAGTGTCGCGCCCTGCAGGTTGGCGACGCTGTTGGCTGGAATGATCACCTGTACGTCGGTGACGGTGTAGACCGTGTCATCCTCGGCCACTTCGTCGAGGGACTCAAAGGCAAGGTCATAGGTGTAGTCCACGCCCTGTGAACCAGTGATCTCGATACGAAGCGCAATCGTTTCGCTGTCTTCTTCGGCGTCTCGGACTTCGCGAACCTGCACCAACGCTTCGTCAGTAATGGTCAGAACGGTCTCGTCGGTTGCGGTATCGGTCGCTGCGTCAACATCAGTCATAGTGTGCCCAATCTATCGGCCCCCGTCACCGTCACGGCCGTCGTGGTTCGCATGCGTCAACCTGCCACGGGCCGAAACGTTCCCGAAACCTGATTGCCACTCTGCGTTGACACCGTGGTGACGAGGACGAAATCTGCGTTTCGTACTTTGCCTCCATACCTGATCAAAGGAGTACCGGGGTGTTTCGCAAACAACACGTGGGCACAACCTGCCCAAGAAAATTGATGAAGGCAAAATGGATGAAGGTGATGAGCAGCACAATCCTCGGAGCGGGCCTTGTTCTCGCTCTTGCCACCCCGGCCAGCGCACAGGACGGTGATGTGGCCTCGCAGGTGGTGCTCGACAACATCTTCATCTTCATCGCTGCAGTACTGGTGCTGTTCATGCAGGCGGGCTTTGCGCTTCTTGAAGCGGGTCTGACGCAGGCAAAGAACGCGTCGAACATCATGATGAAGAACCTGATGGATGCCGCCGTTGGCATCCTCGTTTTTGCCGCCATCGGCTTTGGCATCGCCTACCCGGGTGACTTCAATGGCTGGATTGGGATCAACCAGCTCGGCATTGACGGCTTCATGAGCATGGACCCAACCGGTCTCATCCCGTCGGTCGACTTCCTGTTCCAGGCGGCCTTTGCTGCTGCCGCTGCCACCATCGTTTCCGGCGCCGTTGCGGAACGCACGCAATTCAAGGCGTACATCCTCTACTCGCTCGTCCTCACCGGTCTTATCTACCCGATCGTCGTGTCGTGGGGCTGGGGCGGCGGCTGGCTTTCCGAGATGGGATTCGTGGACTTCGCCGGGTCCGGCCTGGTGCACATGGTCGGTGGTGTTGCTGCTCTTGTTGCAGCGAAGACGATCGGCCCACGCCTCGGCAAGTACGCACCGGATGGATCTCCACGAGCAATTCCCGGTCACAGCATGACGCTCGCCATGCTCGGCGTGATGATTCTGTTCATCGGCTGGTTCGGTTTCAACCCGGGCTCCCAGCTCGCCGCTGACCTGGCCGTGCCGATTATCGCCGCACTCACTGCATTCGCAGCGGCTGCAGGTGCGGCCACCGCCATGGCAACGAGCTGGGCGGTTATGGGCAAGCCCGATGTGGGCATGGCCGGCAATGGCCTCCTCGCCGGACTGGTGGCCATCTGTTCCGGGATCGGTGACATGACGCACTGGGGTGCACTCGCAACCGGTGCCATCGCAGGTGTGATCGTGGTGTTCGCTTCGCTCGCTGTGGAGAAGGCGGGAATCGACGATCCGGTGAGCGCATTCTCCGTGCACGGCGTCGCCGGCTTCTGGGGTCTTCTCGCAACCGGCCTGTTCGCCACGACGGCAGGCACGAACGGAGCCGTTGATGGCCTGCTCGCCGGTGGCGGGATTGGTCTGCTTGTTGATCAGGCAATCGGTGGTCTCGCCATTGCGGCCTTCGTGGCCGTGGCAGCCACCATCCTGTTCGGCTCGCTCAAAGCAGCAGGACTGCTTCGTGTGGACGCTGCAGAGGAAATCGGCGGACTCGATGTCAGCGAACACGGCTCCACGGCCTACGGCTGGGATCTCGATGAGCGCACCATCCGCAACCGATCCGGTATTGAGCACGATCCTGGCGAATCGACTCAAACTGGAGTTCTTGCTGGCGCAGAAACGTCCCGGTAGCCGTCCGGCTTCAACCATTTCCCTCGAGCGTTCGGCCATCCAGTGGGCGGACCTCGAATGGTGTGGCGATCTCCCGGGTCGCCACATCCCCTGCAAGCGTCAGGGCCGTGAAGCACTCCGGCCCTGGCGTTTGTTGAGCTGACGGACAGGTGCCAGGGGGCTCAGCGGATAGCTCGACGCAAAACCATCGGCCCTCGCCGCCCACCGTTCAGGAACGGCTCTGTTTGGCAGACTGAGCCCCAGGGAGCCGCCGGACTGTCCTCGTTCCTCGGCCCATCTGCGCGGCTCCCAGGCACATGTCCGCTGGTGCGTGTCGATTCAGCGGGATTCCATTTCGTCGGTGAGCTCGAGCCAGGCCTGCTCGGCGGTGTCCAACTCGCCCTGCACGATGGTGAGGTCGGCGCCGATGCGTTGCAGCTCCTCGTGATTCGACCCGGCCGCTTCCAGCTCCTGGGTGAGCGCGCTGCGTCTCTTCTCCAGCCGGCCCATTGCCTTCTCGGTCTTCTTCAGATCGTGGCGAATGGTCGACGCTGAACGACTGGACGTCGCCTTGGCGTCGGGCTTTGCTGCCGGCGCCTTTCTGGAAGATCCGCCAGAACCACTGGTTGGGCCGGCGTGCCCTCGTTTGCGGGTGGACAGGCGCTGCTCGATCCACGCCTCGACGCCGCCTGGCATTCGCGCCGCACCACCGGCGCCGTCGATCAGCAGCACTTCATCCACGGTGCGCTCCAGGAACGCGCGATCGTGACTCACGACCACCAGAGCCCCGGGCCAATTGTCAAGGAAATCCTCAAGTGAACGCAGTGTGTCAAGGTCGAGGTCGTTCGTGGGCTCGTCCAACAGCAGGACGTTGGGCTGCTCGATGAGGGAGAGTACCAATTGCAGGCGTCGACGTTCGCCGCCGGACAACAACTCGATGGGGGCCCACTGGGTGTCGGAGTCGAACCAGAATGCCTCGAGAAACGCAGCGTCCTTCCAGTCCGGTTCTCGTTTGCCGCCGGTCATTGCATCGCGCACCCGCTGCTTCGGATCGAGTTCCCGGCCGACCTGGTCGAAGTATCCGAGCTTGACGGTTGAGCCGAAGACGACGTCGCCAGCGTCGGGCTCGCGCCTGCCGGCGATGATGTTCAGCAGGGTGGTCTTGCCGGCTCCGTTCGGGCCGACGATGCCGAGCCGTTCGCGGTTGTGCATCTTGAGCTGAATATCTCGGAAGAGCTGCCGATCGCCAATGGACGCGCTGATGCCCTCCAGCTCAACGACCTTGTCACCGATGCGGGGTGTGCCCTGATACAGGTTGAGCGTGCCAGTCCGGGCCGGCGCATCCGGGCGAGCCTCGATAACTTCCTTCGCTCGGGCAATGTGTGCCTTCGACTTGCGGGTTCGGGCCTTCGCCCCCCGTGAGAGCCACTCTGCCTCACGGCGGGCCAGGTTGCGTCGGTTCGCCTCGGCTGTCTCGGCGTGGGCTTCACGGGTGGCACGGTTCTGGAGGTACGTGGCATAACCGCCGTCGTGCACGTAGACCGACCCATTGTCGACCTCGATGGTCCTGCTGGTCACCCGGTCAAGGAGGTGTCGGTCGTGGGTGACGAGCATCAACCCGCCTTTGAACGAGGCAAGGCGCTCTTCGAGCCAGTCGATGGCATCAATGTCGAGATGGTTCGTGGGCTCGTCGAGCACGAGGAGGTCTGACTCAGTGACGAGGGCTCGCGCCAGGGCCACGCGACGCTTCTCGCCACCGGACATGGGCTCCACCGGGTCATCGATGCGCCCACCCATGCCGAGTCGATCGAGGACAGCCTCGGCTTCCCATGATTCACCGACCGCGTCGCGAGCGGTGCCGGTGCCCACATCTGGTTGCTGGTCGAGAACGGCGATGTCGATACTGCGCCCAAAGCGAATGGTTCCCGCGTCGGGCGTCGCCGCACCGGTGAGCACTCGCAGCAATGTGGACTTGCCCGAGCCGTTCAGGCCGACAATCCCCACCCGGTCGCCCGAGCTGATGGTGACAGACACACCGCTGAACAGCACCTTGCCCGGCCGGCTCATGGTCACATCGGTCGCATCGATCAGGATCACCTGCGGGACCCTAGCGCTGACTTTCGATGGTGAGCGTTTCGCTCAGAGAGTACGATCTGGCCATGTCAGACACGGGTCCGGGAAGATCAGCCGATCGCTCGGCGCTCGCACAGTGGGTGTCGGAATCACCGGGCCGGGAGCGGGCGGAGGAGTTCGTACCCGGTCCCGGCGTGAAGCGCCTGCCCAATCTTCGCTTTGATGTCGATCGCCTGCGGACGGCGGTGGTCGAGGCGACGGAGATTCTCGGCTTCGACGAGACTTTCGGCGACAATGGCTTCGGCGTGTTGCCATTGACGCGACGACCGGGAACACACGGCCGTGGGCAGGGTGACCTTTCCGGTCGCTACTGGATCCGGCCCGATGACACCTATAAGGAAGTGGCCCGCGACGTGCTGGTCGATGAGTTCGCCTATACCGAGTTTCTCCCGGAACTCGCCGGCACCTACTTTTGCGTGGTCTTCGAAGAGCTGACGAAGCTTGCTCCCATTGGGCGAATGCGGGTGAATCGCAAAGCTGTCTTCAACTGCAATTCGTGGCATCGTGATCCGGAACCACGGCTCCACGTGCCGATCCACACGAATCCCGGTGCGCTGTTCATCGTGAATCACCACGCCACGCACCTTCCTGCCGATGGGTCTGTGTATTTCACCGACACCCGCGGCTATCACACAGCCCTGAACGGCGGCGAGCACGAACGAGTCCATCTGGTCGCTGCCCTTCCCCAGGCCCCACTGCGCGAGATACCCGCTCAGGGTGCTGACTGAAGAATGACTGCGACGGCATTCGCCCATGAGTTGGGCTTCGCAGACATCCCGGAACATGTCGTCGCCTTCGGTCGACGATGCACCCTTGACCTCCTGGGCGTCTTCAGCGCAGGGATTCACACCGACCTGTCACGGATCATCCGCGATCATGCGGTCCGACACTTCGGAGCGGGAACCGGTCCGGAGGCAACGGTGCTCTTTGACGGCCGCAGGTGCGGGCCAGCCGGCGCTGCGCTTGCCGGCGGCATGACGATCGACGCTCTGGACGCGCATGACGGACACAAGATCACAAAAGGGCACGCCGGATGCCACGTCCTTCCAGCAACGCTGGCGCTGGCCGAAGCCGAGGATGGCCTCGGCGCGGACAGCGATCGTGAGTTTCTGGCATCGCTCATCATGGGATACGAGGTGGCCACCCGGGCAGGTGTGGCGCTGCACGCCACGGCACCGGACTACCACACGTCGGGAGCATGGGGGGCGGTGGCGGCGGCCTTTCTCGGTGCCCGCCGTCTTGGTCTCAATACCGAACAGACCCGCCACGCCGTTGGTATTGCGGAATACCACGGTCCGCGTAGCCAGATGATGCGCGTTATCGATCACCCCACGATGCTCAAGGACGGATCCGGTTGGGGAGCGATGGCCGGAATATCGGCGGCCTATCTGGCGGCGGACGGATTTACCGGAGCCCCGGCGGTCACCGTCGAAGGCCCTCAGGTTGCTGAGCTGTGGTCAGATCTCGGCACCAACTGGCGGATCTTGGAGCAGTACTTCAAGCCGCATCCGGTCTGTCGTTGGGCGCAACCTGCGGTCGAAGCCGCCCTGGTACTGTGCCGCGAACACGGCATCGCCGGTGTTGACGTGGAGCGCATCGAAGTGGAGACCTTCCACGAGGCCGCTCGGCTGGCAACCGTCCAGCCGGCGTCCACCGAGGAGGCGCAGTACAGCCTGCCCTTTCCCTTGGCGGCGGCCGTCAGCCGAGGCCAACTTGGCGCCTTGGAGGTGAGCTCTGATGCGCTCGTGGATCCCGAGATCCGGCGACTGGCCAACGCAGTGGTGATCGTCGAGAATGACGCGTTCAATGATGCCTTTCCGGGGAATCGATTCGCGCGGGTTTCGCTGCACACTCGCGGTGGTGACTCCTGGACGAGCGAGCCCACCGAACCACGAGGCGACCCCGAAAATCACCTCAAAGATGAAGAAATTTGCCGAAAATTTCATGCTCTTTCGAACCCTTCCATCGGTGTAAACCGAGCAACAAAACTCGAAACTGCTGTTCATATGTTGGGGTCGGGAATCGGCTTGAAACCGCTCCTTGAGATCCTTACCGTCACGTAGAGCGTCGGTTCCACCACCGTTTTGCAACGATTTGTCGCTCAGAGCACCCAGTTTGGGGCATCGGCGCAGTTACCCCCCAAAGTGGGTAAGCGTGCTACGTTGACCCCGAAAGCGGGCAACAATTACAACAAGGGGATAGTTATGAAAGACTTCAACGACTTCGGCGGTGTCAGCTGGTTCAAGGGCCCTGATGACGGTGTCAGTTGGATCACGGACGGCGTGAGCTGGGACGGCGTGAGCTGGATCACCGAGTTCGATGGGGCCAGCTGGAGCTGACGCTCAGGACGCTTGATCCGGATTGTTCCCGGAGGCGTTGAGAAATTCCTCCAGGAACAGTCCGGCGCTGTCTCTCGAAATTTTGCGCACCATGCGGACCCGTGCGCTAAACAGACAGCACCACCCGACCCCTCGCTCGGGTTTGGCAACGAAACGCAGGAACTATGGCTGGACAAATGAGCGTCACGACGTGACTGCGCGTGGTGTGCTCATCATCACTGCCGGTCTTTCGGCCTTTGCCATCGGGGCAGTCTCTGCCGCTCGATTCCTGCACCTGCTCGGTCAGGGCATTGCGTTGTCCACCATTGCTGCTGCAATGGTGATGTACTCCGCAGTCACTGCGCTGTCTGAGGTACCAACCGGGATTGCCGGAGATCGGTTTGGGCGCGGTCGCATCCGAGCTGCGGGTCTGGTGGCGTCAGCTGTTGGAGCGGCGCTCATCGCCTTCAGTATGTCTGTGTCGGTGCTGTTGTTTGGCTTTGTGCTTATGGCGTTCGGTACCGCATCGCTGAGTGGCGCCGCGGAGGCCTGGTACGTCGACACCACTGACGAAGCGACGAGGACCGACGAATCAGGTGATGCCAACGATGATCCCACCCATGTTCGAGCTCTCGCAGCGGCGACGTCAGCGAAGAACCTCGGACTGGCTGCCGGCGCGGCAACGGCTGCCGTCTTCGTCGCCATCAACCGCTACGTCCTGAATCGGGAAGTCACCGGGACTGCGCTCACCGGCGTCTTCCTTCTTGTCATTGGGGCCCTTCTGGTCGACGCGGCGATCACTGTCGCGAACATGAAAGACGCTCGACCATCACGAGAGCGTCGCGTATCGGCCGCAGGTGCGTCATCGAAGGTCCGGCTCCTTGCGCTGGCGCCGGCCAGTCGGGTGCCGGTCGTCATCGTCGCCGGGATCTACTTCGTACTCGGCGTTCTCCTCGCAGCCACCGAATTGCTTACCCCCGCCCGCCTTCTCGACACAAACGATTTCGCCACCAGTGCCATGACCCTTGGTGCCCTTATCTGTCTTGCTCGACTGATTGCCTCGGGCGTGGCCCAGATGGGCCCGAAGCTGGCTCGCTGGGCAGGTTCGCCCCTGCGGGCCGCTGGCTGGGTCCAGGCAGCGGCGGCGTTGGCCGCATTCGCTGCGGTGTGGCAAACCACGTTCGGGACGATCATTGTCTTCGTGGGGATTTACGTTCTGAGCGCTCCAATCATGGTGCTCACGGCCACGGAGTTGCACCAGCATGTCGATGCGGAGCATCGCAACACACTGCTGTCGGCAATGTCGCTGGCAGCCATGGCCGGAGCGGGACTCATGGCGTCCCTCATCTGGGTGACGACGCTCAGTCATGTCGCCTATGGCGTCATTGCCGGATGCGCTGTTGCGGTCTCTGCGGTTCCGGCGCTCCTCGTCAGCCGGGGTCGGCCGGGGCCTGCTGCTGTCGTTCCCGCAGCCTGATGCTCAGACCGCGGCGCCAAACCGCGGCGCCAAACCGCGGCGCCAAACCGTGCTGCGAGGCTGTGCCGCCAAATCGTGCGGGCCGAACCGCGCCGCTTGGGTATGCGCGCCGCTCCCAGTAGATGAAGTGTGTGCCATTAAGGTGACCCGATGATTGACTTCCGCAGCGATACCGTTACCCGGCCAACCAAGGCCATGCGGACCGCAATGGGTGAGGCTGAGGTTGGGGACGACGTCTATCGGGACGACCCGACAGTCAACGCATTTGAGGCTCGTGTCGCAGCGCTGCTTGGCAAGGAGGCGGCGGTCTTCGTTCCCAGTGGCACGCAGAGCAATCTCATTGGACTGTTGGCGCACTGTCAGCGCGGCGAAGAGTACATCGTCGGTCAGACTGCGCACACCTACCGCTACGAGGGTGGTGGTGCTGCGGTGCTCGGCAGCATCCAGCCCCAGCCTATTGAGATGGCCGCTGACGGCACGCTCCCATTGGACGAGGTTGCGGCCCGGATCAAGCCGGTTGACAGTCACTTCGCGCAGACGAAACTGCTCGCCGTCGAGAACACGCACGATGGAAAGGTGCTGCCTTCGTCCTATATGGATGCACTCCGACCTTTCGCAGATGAGCATGGCCTCAACCTGCACCTCGACGGTGCGCGGCTGTGGAACGCCATCGTGGAGAGTGGGCGTTCGCCCGTCGAGATTGCTGCGCCCTTCGATACGGTTTCGGTTTGCTTCTCCAAGGGGCTTGGCGCCCCAGTTGGAAGTGCGCTGGTTGGGCGCGCTGACCTGGTCAGCGAAGCCAGACGCTGGCGCAAGATGGTCGGTGGTGGACTTCGCCAGGCTGGCATCATTGCTGCTGGAGCGGCCTATGCGATTGACAACCACATCGACCGACTGGCTGAGGACCATCGCCGCGCTCGTGAGCTTGCTGCTGGGCTCGCCACGATTGACGGCTTCCATGTGGATCCGGTGCAGACAAACATGGTCTTCGTGCACTCCGATTGTGATCCTGTTGCGTGGAGCGCATGGCTCGCAGAGCGCAAGATCATCATCACCGCCGGCGCGACAACGCGCCTCGTCACGCACCTCGACATTGACGATGCGGCGGTGGCTACGCTCGTCGAAGCGACCACCTCCTTTGGTGATGCCGCAATCAAATGAGGCGTCAGGCACGGACCGGCGGATGGCAGCCGCGTGGCCAGCGTCCGAGGTTGCGACGATGCACGGCTGGTTGGTCCGGAGTAACGGCGGGACCACGCGGCGGGCAAACTCGGCGCTTGCTTTCGCTGGAGACGAGACGTGGGACGAGCATCGTCTTGGCGCAGCGATACGGGAGGTTGAAGTCTTCTATATCGAACGGGACCAGCGGCCAATCGTGTCGGCATCAACTGCGTCCGCGCCGCCGCTCCTGGCGGAATTTCTGCTGAAACAGGGATGGACGCAGAGCGCGCTCACCGATGTCATGCGCGGCTCGGTCTGGCACGAGCCAACCACGGACGCTGCGTCGAACCACGCTGTGACCGTGTCAACCGTGCTCGATGACATCTGGTTCGATCTGTTCTGGTCAACAACGACCCGAACTGATGTTGAACAGGATGCGTATCGCATGCTGATTGGCGGAGGGGATAACTCGGTTTTCGCCATGGTCCCAGGTGCCGGCGTTGGACAGGCGGCCATTGTCGAAGGCGTGGGGGTCGTCCAGTGCATGGCAACGGTCGAGGCCGAACGGGGGAAGGGAGTAGCCGGGGCAATCCTTCATTCGCTGGCAACAGAGCTTCGTCGACGGAAGGTGGCTGAAATGGAGCTCGCCGTGATGCGGGCCAACACCGGAGCTCGGCGTCTTTATGAGCGGGCCGGCTTTACCGCCGCTCATACCTACAGCTATCTGGCGGCGCCGGCCTGATTGGACGCTGGGGAGAGGGCACTAACGTTGGCGCTATGAGCGACACAGGTGCACCCGTGACCATGACCACGCAGGACGACGTTGCTGTCATCACTATGGACGATGGCAAGGTCAACGTTTTTTCCCACACGAGTATCGACCTCTTCAACGAGGCGCTGGACGTGGCCGAAGCCGAGGCGGGCGCGGTGCTTGTTGTCGGGAGAGAGGGAAAGTTCTCGGCCGGCTTCGACCTGTCGGTGATGAGCGCCAGCGAAGAAGAACGCGACGCGCTTGTGCGTAAGGGCGGTGAGCTCATGATGCGGATCTACGGCTTCGGCGCACCGGTGGTGGCTGCCTGCACCGGTCACGCACTGGCGGCTGGGGCCATCATGTTGATGGCCTGCGACACGCGATTCGGTGCTGACACCGAGAGCGCGAAGATTGGCATGAACGAAGTGAATATCGGCATGTCACTGCCGACCTTCGCCACGGTGCTCGCCCGCGAGCGGTTGTCAAAGCGACACATCACCCAGGCAGCGGCCCTTGGGCAGATCTACAACCCAGCGGCGGCAGAGACGGTGGGCTACCTCGATCATGTGGTCCCCGCCAGCCAACTGATGGAGACAGCGCTCGCTCACGCGCAATCACTGGCGCAATACTGTCGCAAGGGGGCCGTGCGCGGCACAAAGCGCAACCTGCGAGGAGCGGTCATCGACGAGGTTCTCGCCGGGCTCGACGACGAACGGAACAAGTTGTCCTGAAGCCGGGTTGAATAGTGTCGGCAACCCCCCCCACTGAATTCCTCAGGAGTAGACATGGCTGACAGCAACAGCAATCTCATCGACGGCGTCGAGTTCTACTGGCGTCCCGGGTGCCCGTTCTGCATGAGTCTGGAGCGCGGCCTGAAGAAGGCCGGCATCAGGATGAACAAGCACAACATCTGGGACAATCCTGCCGACGCAGCCGTCGTCCGTTCGATCGCAGATGGCAACGAGACCGTTCCCACCGTCGTCATTGGAGACGTGAAGATGGTCAACCCGAGTGCCAAGGTCGTCAAGAAGGTTCTCGCTGAACAGGCTCCCCACCTCGCCTGAGTACCAGGCCCTGGTCTTTCGGCCCGGGGAACAATAGGGGAAACTTGCCCAAATGGGATAAGAACGCGTCACCTTCGGCCGATAATTCCCTTACTGTGGAGGAAATGACGACGGGAAAAAGCGCCCGGGTGCAAACACCCGCGTCTGGCGCAGTATCTACTACTGCAGTATCTACCAACGCAGTATCTACTACTGCTGGGCTGACCACCAATGGGCCGACTGCCGCCGGGCGCGAGCTCACGCCCGAGGAGCACGCGCTCTTCTGGGGCGACGGGCAGCTTGAGAGCACCCCGGTGGTCGATGGGACAGCACACCCCGAGTCGGCCTCCGCCAAGCAGGACACGGTGGAGCCAGTCACCTTTGAGAGCGCCACCCCTGAGCGGGCCGGCAGCGACTCGATGATGCAGTTCATCCTGCTTGGCGGTCTCGGGCTCATCATGCTCGTGTCGTTCTTCATGCGGACGGCGAACATCGACTTCGACAACGGCCAGCATCAACACCCCGATGAACGGTTCTGGAGCTTCGTGCTCAATGATGCCGAGTGGCCCGACAGCGTGGGTGAGTACCTCAGCTCCAGCGAGTCGACACTCAACCCCTACAACCCCATCAAGGAAGATGGCAGCGGCTACCCCACATTCTCGTATGGAACGATGCCGCTCTACACAACCAAAGCGGTGTCGCAATACCTTTCCGGCGGCGGTGACGACGCGGGGAGTGGCAAGGCGGTTACCGGACTGTTGAACTTCTTCGGCGTGGACCTGCGCCGAAGTGATGGCTCAGACATCTTCAACGATCGATACGACGCGAACATCATCGGTCGCCTCATCAGCGCGTTCCTCGACACAATGACTGTCGGTCTCGTCTACTTCCTGGCTCGATCCGTCAGCTCTCGAGAGCGGCGTGACGCAGCCGGACTACTGGCTGCTGGTCTGTACGCCTTCGCGGTGCTGCCCATTCAGTACTCCCATTTTCTCGGCGCCGAACCATGGGTTGCGTTCTTCGTTACGGCCACGCTTCTCGGCAGCGTTCGGATAGCAAAAGAGCGCGCCGGACCGTTCACGTATCTGATCACCGGGCTGTGCGTTGGACTTGCCATCGCGTCCAAACTCAGTGGCCTGCCAGCGGCCATTGCTCCCATCACCGCTGTGGTCATCGCCTCCTGGGGCGGCTACAAACGCGACAGCGCAGCCCGTGTTATGGCACCATGGGCGGGTCTCATCGGGATGTTGGTCGTTGGCTTTGGCGTGTTTCGTGTCGCCCTCCCGTACGCCTTCGTCGACGGCGTCAACATCAACCTCAACCCGCGTGCAATTCTTGGCCGCGATATCGGCACGGTCATCGGCCTCGACCAGCGCTACCTCAGCGACATGGCCTACATCCGCGACGTCAACACCGGCGGCGGATTCAACTGGGTCATCCAGTGGGCGGGCCGCACGCCGCTTCTGTACCCGCTGCGTGAGCTCTTCAACTGGGGTATGGGCCCGGCGTTGACGATCGCATCATTGACTGGCATCGTCATCGCCGCGCATCGGGTGCTGCGTCGCTGTGAGCTGTACTTCCTGGTTCCGTTGTCTGTCATCGGCGTGTTCGTCGCCTTCGTGGCCCTCCAGTTCAACCCGCTCAACCGTTACCTGCTTCCGGCCTACCCGGCGGCTGTTGCTCTGGCCGGTTTTGGACTGGTTCAGCTCTGGCACTCGAGGCGGCCATCGCCGCCCAGTCTTCCGAGTGAGTTGTTTCATCACTGGCGTTCCCTGGCAAGAGTGTCCGTGGCGCTCATGACCCTTTTTACTGCGTTCTATGGCGCGGCGTACGTCAACGGTGTCTACTTCAGCGAGTACACCCGCATTGAGGCCAGCCACTGGCTGGTGGACAACATTCCCGCTGGTGCAACGATCAGTTCCCAGGCGTGGGATGACGCACTCCCGTTGACCCTGCCGGACGATGTTGGTGTTCCAAACTCGGGAACCTATGGCTGGTGGGAAGACATCACGGTTGTCCAGACGGACCCGTTCTTCCCGGACAGCAGTCGCAAGGTCACTGATCTCGTGCAGCAACTTGATCAGGTGGACTACGTCGTTGAGGCCAGCAACAAGCTCTACGGTGCCATCCCGCAGATGCCGGCCAAGTTCCCTGCAACAGTTGCGTACTACGGCGCCTTGTTTGACGGTTCGCTCGGCTTCGAAAGGGTGGCAGACTTCACCACGCCACCTTCACTGTTTGGCATTGAACTGAACGATCGTTACGCCGAGGAGACCTTCACGGTCTATGACCATCCGCCGGTCACGATCTGGCAAAAAACGGATCGCTACAGCACCTCCAACGCCTTGCGCCTACTCGACCCGTACCGAGCCGACACGGCGATCGATCACCAGCCGCGCCAGGCGGGCGCCAACGCGCTTCAGCTCACGCCGGTGGCCTACGAGACGCAACAGAGTGGTGGTACCTGGACGGAGACATTCAACGAAGACGGTCTCGTCACCAAGGCGCCGTGGTTCTGGTGGCTGCTGTGGCTCCAGGTTGCGTCCTTCGCTGCGCTGCCGTTGACCACGTGGCTCTTCCGAAGCCTGCCGGATCACGGCTATGGCCTGTCGAAGATAGTCGGCCTGCTCCTGGTTGGATTGTCGACCTTCATGATCGCCTCGCTGGGGATTGCGAACTTTACGGACACGCTTGTATGGGTTCTGCTGGGCGTCTTGATTCTCGCCGGGCTTGTCGCGCTGAGAAAGAGCGCCGAGTTCACCTCAATGCTGAAGTCTCAGTGGAAATCCTGGATGGCGGCCGAGGTGGTTTTCCTCGGCATCTTCTTCGTCTTCGTCCTTCTTCGGTACGCAAACCCGGACATCTGGCATCCGTATCGTGGCGGCGAAAAGCCGATGGAAATGTCGTACCTGACCGCCATCATCAAGTCCACAACACTGCCGGCGTATGACCCGTGGTTCGCCGGCGGCTTTCTGAACTACTACTACGTCGGTTGGTTCCTCCTCGCTGTTCCCGCCAAGGCCATGCACCTGCCGCCGGACCTTGCGTTCAACCTCGGCCTCGCCACCTATGCAGCAATGGCCGGATCCGTTGTCCATTCGCTGGTGTCCAACCTGGCTGGCGCCGCCCGACAAACCTTCGCTGATGGCCGGGGCAGCCACGACACGACGAAACCGGTCGTCGGGGCTGGTCTACTCGGTGTCTTCCTGTTCATGTTCCTGGGAAACTTCGACAGTGCTCGACAGACGTGGTACCACCTGCGAGGACTGAGCACGACGAGGGTTCTCGATGGGAAGCGCGGCGACTCGACAATGGAGACGCTCAGCGGTATCTGGAACCTCATCACGAAGAGCGCGCCCGAGGACCGCCGTGAGCTGACCCCGTTCGACTGGTGGGCTCCAAGTCGGGTCAACAAAGGCACCGGGGATATCACAGAATTCCCGGCATGGACGTTCCTGTTCGGAGACCTGCACCCGCACCTCATGGGCATGGTCTTCCTTGGTCTCATGCTGGCAACGGCCGTTGCCCTCGTGATGGCGCTGCGGGTGCCGTTCGGCCGCTTTGGGCCCCGCACCTGGGTGCTGGCAGCCTCACTGGGTGCTGGTGCTGCTGTGGTGCGCATGGTGCACACGTGGGACTGGCCCACCGTGCTGATCGTGGCAGGCGTGTCGATCGTGCTCGGTTGGGCATTGACCGATGAAGACTCGCTGCTGCGTCGTTCCCGTGGCGCCATGGCTCAGCTGCTGGTCTTCGGTGTCAGCTACCTGTTCTTCTCGCTTCCGTACCGGGGAAGCAACGAAGTGTTTTCCTCGGGCTTCCAGTTCCGGGCGCCATCGGACACCAACTTCGACGACTTCATTGCCCACTGGCTGTTCTTCCTTGTGGCAGCTCTGCTGTATGTGCTTGTTCGCTGGGGTCAGTTGAATGTTGACCTCACCACGCGAACCGGCATGTGGTTGATTGTGGTGGGCACCACGTGTCTTGCCCTTGTCGCTCACCTCGCCGTTGGTTCAGTGATGGCGTGGGCCATTGTTGGATTCGGTCTGGCGATGATGTTGACCGTGGGTGAGCTGGTTGATACCCGCCGCTCAATCGGGCACATCGCAGCTTCCGGATTCTTCGCGCTTGCGTTCGCGATTCTCGCTGGGGTCGAATGGGTTGGCCTGGCCAGTGACTCGCAGGGGTTCAACACCATCTTCAAGTTCTGGATCCAGGTCTGGCAGCTCTTCGCCGTGGCCGGCGCATTCGCCATCTGGTGGGTCCTGGCGAGCCTGCGAAACTCCATTCAGGAAAAGAGAGAGAACGCGAGCTATGCCATCTTCACTCGGATGAGTCGGGTGGCAATCATCAGCGGACTGGCTGTTCTTGTTCTGCTGGCTTCGATTTTCCCGTTCCGTGGAGTGCCCCGCCGGGTGAATGACGATGCGAGCCTCCAGACTGCCGCTGATGCTGGCTGGTCTCTGAAGGGCTTCCGTTGGTTGGAAGAAGAGAACACCGTGAGCCTGTGGGACGTGGATAACCTCCAGATCCACCAGGACGCGGGCATCATCAGATGGCTCCGTGACAACGTCGAAGGCTCGCCGACCATCGCCGAGGCGTGGGGCCCGGGTTATCAGTGGTTCAACCGCATCTCCATGACGACAGGACTACCGAGCGTGCTCGGTTGGGATTGGCATCAGCGTCAACAACGTGCCTGCACCGCTCCTGCGGAGTTCTGCACGAGCCCTGGGTTTGCCCGCCAGATTGACATCCGAAAGGATGCACTGCGCAGCTTCTACACGGTGCCCGATGAGTTGTTGGCCGAGCAGTTCCTGTTGACCTATGACGTCAGCTACGTCGTTGTCGGCTCTTCCGAGAACGCCCTCCGGAAGGAAGGCGGCAACGTGATCGGCCCGGTGATGGGTGACGAGGTGAAGGCAATGTTCGCTGCCATGGCGTCGATGGTTGAGGTGTATCGCGAGGGTGATGCAGTCATCTATGAGATCGACAAGGAAGAGCTGCGCCGCGGCAAGTACACCTACGAGGCGCTGCAACTCCTCCAGCCCTGACAGGTTGCCCGCAGGTATGTCGGGTCGGGTTCAGCTGACTGATCCGATCACGGCGCGTGTCTCTACGCAGGGTCAGCGCGATAGATCAGCAGGTTCGAAGCCGAGCTCAGTGGCCAGCGGATGCAGTCGAGAGTTCACGGGAGCGCCCACGCCGTCAAGCAGCCGGTTCATCATCTGGAACGTCGCACACACTCCAATGGCACGCTCAGCAGACCGGGCACCAGCCACGGAGATCAGCGACGCCCGCTCGGCTCGCGGATCTTCGTTGGTGCGGGTGGTGAGGGCCTCGGCGAGCGCCGCCAGTTCATGGCCAGCCCGCATGGTCGGGGCAACACCGGAAATGACCGTGGTGATGTCGATGTGTCCACCATTTGCGTCGCTGCTCGCACGGAGAAACGATGTGTGAGCAAGCAGTCAATAGAAGCACTCGTTGAGGTAGGACGAGCGAGCTGCGATCCACTCGATCTGGACGCGGGTCAGGGTGTCGTGGAACGAGCTGTTGCTGAGCTCGGCCAGTTCCATATACATGGGTTCGTGGATGTCTCGCAGCGCGTCGCCCTCTTCGGGCAGCGCGTCGAGCACGAACGGCGCCCGGGAGGGCTGGGTCATTGGAACCCAACCGTCGGTGACGGCCGCCATCCCCACCCGTCGCCCGGTGGGGTCTTCGTCAGCGACTTCCGGCAGGGCAGGTAGTGACGCGCCGAGGCCGCGGGCGTAGAAGTCAACATTGGCGAGTCGGCCGACGATTCCCACAACTTCCAGGTATTGCCAGATGTCCATTTGTGGACCAACAAGCTCTTCCACGGTTGTGCGAGTCAGTCCGCCCGCGTCAACCGCAAGCCAGTGTGCCGCAGCTTCTGTGGCTGGCGCGTCCGGCGACACCAGCTCGCCGCGCCATGCGGCTCGAGCCGCACGGATGACCGCGAGTCGCTGCCAGGTGCGCAGGGTCGGGCCCGCTGACGTCAGATTTGTCCATGCCCGCTGAACCGCTTCACGGCGAGCAGGATCCGGTTCGAGTACCGCATCGCTCAACACGCAGGTGACACTACCTGCCAATGCCGTTGGAGCTGAGGAACGTCAGGCAGCTCAGCCGTTGAACTTGGTACAGACTTCGTTGAGGCCGACCTGCAGAGCGAGCTGATTCAGTTCGGTGATGCTTTGCTCCAGCGTTGCTTCTTCGTAACCCTCGTCCCGGAGGCAGTCCACCATTCCCTGGCTGTAGGACATGTCGTCGCTGGCGCAGGGGAGGAGCGGGATCTCCGGGGTTTCGAGGTAGCCGAAGGTTCGATCAGCGGCAGCTCGCAACTCATTGCTGACCATGAACCACTGGTCAACAGATCCGCAGCCGCCGCCAATTTCATACTTCCAGCTGGCGTCTTTCGTGATGGCCCAGTCAGCCCATTCACCCACCCGTGCAAGCAGGTTTGTTTCGGTGGTGTCGAAGTAGGAGACCGAGGCGCTGAAGTTACCGTCCTCGTCTGCCTTGTTTGCCGGCACCCACCAGACCCGGAGAGCGAAACGGGTTGCCTCGTGGTCAGGCAGTTCGTTGGTCGGCTCAAAGTAGGAGGCACGGTTGCCTATGTAGTTGTTGGCGATCAGGACGTCGAGGTCAGCTGGCACCTCGGGACTGATGGAAGCATCCCAGGTCGTGTACGAATAGTCCTTGAGGTAGTACGCCCAGGGCCACGCATCGTCGGCGCCAAGGCCGAGGCGCAACGGACGGCCGAACTCGGCGCGGGAGACTCGGTCCAATCGCTCGATCTCTTCGAGCATTTCGGTGACGTGTTCCGTGGCCTGGCCGGCCTGCACGAAGAGTTCCCGACCGTCGGTATCGGTGACGAACGAGGCACGCAGACTGGTGAACGTGGTGAACGCAAAGCCGAGCACAAGCAAAGCGCTGAGACCGAGCACCGCTCCGGTGCGACGGTTCTCCCACAGTTCCTGCACCCCGAGCCCGGCGAGGAAAAGGATGGGCAACAGAGGGTGGACGATAAGCCACGGCATGCGCTCGCCGGCGTAGCTGTAGAGGATGAAGCTGGCCACCGTGACCCACACGAACAGGCCATTCATGAACGTTCGTTCCCGCCAGGCCCGGCGAAGGCCGACGGCGCCCAGCAGCATGAAGAACCACTCGTAGGCCGGGATGGCGACGAGGTAGTAGTACCACGGCTGTCCGCCACGGTTCACGTCCTGCTGGCTGTCCCAATAGCCAATGGCCTCGGTGACGCCGGTGTACCAGTCGCCGGGAAACTTGAACCACACCGTAAAAAACGCGATGAAGCTGATGATGAACAGTCCAGCAGCCAGCAGCCAGGAGTCCATGCCGGCTTTGCGGAGGGTGTCGGCAATGGGGGCGTCGAAGATGGTGAAGCCAGCGCTGTAGGCCTGCATAAGTTGCCAGATCATGGCGCCCATGAGGCAGATGGCGAACACGCCGATCATGAGGAAGACGCCACCGGGCGCAAATCCGCCAATCAAGATGGCCGCCAACAGTCCAAGCAGGGCGAGAGCCGGGAAGGCCACCTCAAAATCGAACAGGGACGGCGCCGCTGGTGCGCGCAAGGGGGCGTCGGAGTCGGGATCGTCGAGGCGGTCTTTGAGCCCCTCGGAGCGAAGCTTTGCGTACTGCACGGCAAGGACGCACACGCCAAAGGAGCCAATGATGCCAACCCACAGGTAGGTGGATTCCTTGATGGCGAAGCTCGAGGACAACGCCAGGGCGAAGGCAGGCGGCTGCCAGAATCTGGGACGCCGGATGAAGTTCGCGGCGAGCGCCAGCATGACGCCGCTGAGGAACATGATCTGCGCGTCTTCGCGACCAAACCGGGAGAAGTAGAGCATTGACGGGCTGAGCGCAAGGAAGATGGATGAAGCGATGGTGCCGGCCCGGCCGAGCTCACGTCGCATGTACCAGGGAATGGCCACAAGTAGTGCGCCGGTCAGGGCTGCGAACAGTCGGGCAGTTGCCGGCGACTCGCCGAATATTTGGTAGAACCAGCCGGTGATGTAGAAGCGCAGCGGGCCGTGGAACACCGGGTCGTATCCGTCGAAGGTGCCGTCGATGAACTTGTCGGACCACCACGCGTCGAGACTCTCGTCGTGGTGCAGTGCGCGCTCGCCCAGATTCCACAGCCGCAGTACCAGGCCCATGGCGGTGATGGCCATAACGCCCCAGAACAGGGTGCGATCAGGTGCGTCATCGACGATGTCCGGGACGCCCCAAGCGGTTGCCCGCTCACGTTCCTTCTCTGACTGCCAGTTCCCATCGAGATCCGGCTCGTCAACGTCCAGGGTGTCAGTGTTTTCCAAGGTTGGGTTGTTGTTGTTCATTGCGGTGCTTTCACCCGGTCAGATGACCCTGTAGATGCGATAGCCCCCAAAGCTGTAGACGAGCTGTCCGTTGTCGTCCCAGTAGGCCTGATTCGCCTGCTTGTTGTTGAATTCCCGGGGTCCGAGCACCACATAGTCAACGCCATAGTTCTGAAGATGTATCGGCGTGTTTTCGCCGCCTTGGAGGATGTGCGCCGAATCAGCGGTCCGCTGCGACCAGTCGGGGATGCCGAGGTCAAAGATCCAGCCATTGAAACCGGCGACAATCCGCCTTCCGGTGAGACTACTCATTGGGTGCGTGTTGTCGTCCGCGACCACGAACACGGCGTCCTTGTCGGTGTTCTCTCGGACCCAGTCGGCGACGATTACATCGCCAGCCGACATCAGGGGCCAGGCTTCGGTGTCGGTGTCTCCGCTGTGGCGCAGGTCGAGTACCCCGGAAAGCGTCATGGACAACACAATGAACGGTACGAGCATGCCGAGGATTGGGGCGTTGCGCACGACATGGATGAGCAGAGCCGCCACCGGGAACGCACCGAGCAGGATCACGAAGATCAGGTAGTGCGTGTTGTTGCCCTCCCACGGATGCAGCCGGGTGAACGTCGGCACGATGAACCAGAGCCACACGGGAATGAGCGCAACCGCGATGCGGGTGGGGACGGCTCGACGCACGAACTGCGAAGCGAGCAACAGCGGGAGGAAGAACCCGAAGTTCTTCATCCAGAAGGTGATGTTCTCCCAGATGGTGGTGGCAAGGCCAAGATCCTGGACCGCACCGTCGGGCCCGGTGAGGCGACGCTGGCCGGTGGCGACGTCGGTCATGTTGCCCTGGATGGCTCTGACTGCCCAGCTGAAGCCGTAGTCCGGTTCTGATCCACCACTCGGCGGCAGCATGGCCCAGACGACAGGCGCAGCCAGCACAACGGCGGGCACCATGAACCACAGCCATTCGCCTCGCCATTCAAGCGAGCGGAGACCTACAGCCGGATCGATTTGTACCACGAGAGCGAGAAGCACCGTGACGACCGCAGCGAGCACGGCCGCCTGGTGCCAGGGCGCGACGAGAGTACCGAGTAGGAAGAGTGCAAAGCCAGCGAATGCAACGACCATCAGTCTCGTGCGAGCGGCCCCATCGAACTCGCGATCTTCGAACTGGGCGAAGACGGCCCAGATCATGCCGAGTGCCAGCGGCGTGCCGAAACCGAAAAGGTGGAAGAAGGGCATCAGGCCGACGATGACGCCGGCGAACAGGAATGTCTGTCGTGAGCGACGTTGATAGGCAGACCAGAGCAGCATGACGACAATGATCGTGACGGGGAACCCGATGAGCGTGGGCCGCTGCGGGTAGAGGTGTCCGACGACGGGGTTTTCCATCCAGTATCCGGCGTCGTAGAACCGGGTGTATCGGGTGGGAAGTTCGCCCCATGTGCTCAGCAGGCCGTTGTCGACCACATTGGTGAGCTGTCCGGATCCGAGGTCGGCCGGGTTTGTCCGTCGGCTGGTGCTGAAGAAGTGGGTCCAGCCCCATCCGCCGAACAGGAAGAAGATGGCCGTGCCGAGAGCGGCAACCCAGCGGCTCTTCCAGATGCGATGACCGGCAAGGTACATGGCCATGGGAAAGAAGAAGGCGCAGAATCCGCTGGAGATGGTCAACGCAGCATGCAGGGATGCACCCGATGGCACCAGGGTGGCTGCGAAAAAGTTGATGGCGTTGTGGTATTGCATGACATTGCCGGTTGCCATGGGCAGATCAAAGCCGGTGTTGCCTGCAAACGCGAAGGATGCCGTGTAGGTGGAGTGGGCCTGCCAATCGGAATAAATGGCGAGGTTGCCGGAGAGAATGCCGCCGTCCACGTCGCGATAGGCAATGCTGAGCAGTCGGAAAGCCCAGATCCAACCGGGGATGATGAACAGCAGGCCAAACAGCGTGTGGTTGCCGGCTTCGCGTGGTGGAGCGAAGAATCGGCGCCGCATGTCGGCAAGTTCTTCTCCGAATTTGCTTGCGCCAATGCGCCATCCGGGGAGGGACACCATGAGCGCAAGCATGATCCCGGCCATGACGCCCATGCCGCCGAAGGAGAAAAGCCGAGTCGTGACAAGCGTCGAGATGACGTAGACAATCAGCCCGAAGAACGCGCCGTATGCAACACGTTCTTCCACGGCGAAGTCAACGTCACTGAGGTACGAGATGCCCATGCCGACCACGACAATGGTGATGAGAAGGAGGGCCACCTGAAGCGTCACCCGCAGAATGGTAGGCGACCAGACAGGGGATGTGACCGGTCTGCGTGGCCAAATCCATGGGCAATTCGGATCAATCTGACTCCTGGATGGGTCAGATGACCCCATGTCCAGGTGCTTTGGGCGGCCGGAACTCGGGTCTTCTTGCGTGCAACCCTGGGTTCAGGAGTCGAGGTGGAAGCCGCATTCCGGCCACGGCTGGCTCCCTCGCCGGGCGAAAAGGAGTCGGGCGCGAGCGTCCTGTTCCTCGGGCGGAGCGAGGTCGGCGCGGGTGCCGGGAGCTCCACCGACAGTGAACCAGGTCTGGTAGTCGAACTGGTAGGCCCCGTAGAAGCCGTTGCCCGTGTTGACGTCATAACGATTGGTGGACTCGCAGAAGGCGAGTTCGGTCCAGTCCTTCAGCGTGGGGCTTCGTCGACCCGTGCGGGCGAACTCTTCGTCGGCGAGAGCGTGTACGTTTGCGATTGTTACGACCCACTCGGCATCAGCGATCATGGCCAGTGCCCGGGTGCGGTCGGTTTCGAGGCCTGTGACGCGTTCGGTCAGGGCGTCAATGCCTTCGACGAAGTCGACCACCTCAGCGTTGGTACCCCCAACGAGTTGCGCATAGCGTTCGGAAGCGCCGAGCGCAGCCTCTGCCTGACCGCGAAGCAGTTCAGCCTGGTAGCTGAGGTCCATTGAGAGTTGGGCGTTGAGAAGGGCGAGCGATGCCTGCCCCGGTCCGCCATGGATATAGGACTCAACTGCAAGCTCGCGCGACCGCGAGCGCCAGATCTCCAACGTGCCGAGCCGATCGCCCTCACGTGCCGCAACGAAGCCGAGTGTGCTGGCCGTGCTGGCTATCTCCTGGTCAGTTGAAACCAGCGCTTCGTCGATATCGGCCAGCAGTGTGATTGCGATGTTGTATTGGCGTGTGGCTTCGCCAAGATCGCGCCACGGGACTTCGTTGGCGCTGCTGGTCGTCATTCCAAACGTGAGCGCGAAGAGGCAGGCGGCGAGGACCGCCAGGACTCTGTGACTCGTTCGAGACGCAAACATGATCGCGCGAGTTTTAGTCACTTACGGTGTCAGTCGCAACCCGATGTGGCGGTTTTTCCCAGCATTGTGTTGAGGCGGTGTGGGCTCCGCAGGTCGGTTGCCGCTCGTTCTCGTCGTCGCGTCGCTCGCTGCATGTGGACTCTTGCCAACTTCTTACAGAGGACTTTCGTTGAGATGTCAACAATTTTGCGCCAGCGCCGGCGGTTTTAGCGCTAATTATGCTTTTAGCGCTAAAGACTCTGGTAGAACATACTCATGGCAGTTACTGACAGAACCACAGAAGCTTTCCACGCTGCGCCAGAGCAGCCGCAGTTCGGTGCATGGCGCAGGGTCGAAACCCCGGTTGCCTTTCACACGGACGCCGCCGTTTCACTGGGGCAGATCGCAGAGAACGGTCACTGGGCGGAGCAGGCAATGTGCAGCGGCAAGACCGATCTGTTCTTCGCGCAGCCCGGCGAGCGAGACGGCCGTCGCAATCGACGCGAAGCACTGGCCAAGGCATACTGCGCCTGCTGTCCGGTGCAGGAACTTTGTCTCACGGCCGGGCGTCTTCGACGGGAACACGGAGTTTGGGGCGGCGAAAACGACGAAGAACGTGCAGCCGCAGGTTACGGTCCGGCATCACCGCACCGTCGAGCAGTCGCCAAGGCCGCTCGTGAAGCTCGCCTTGCTTCTGAATCTGCTGTGGACCGGGCATCGTGAGTTCTGAACCGCTCGCGCCTACGCAAGTTTCAATGTCGCTCACCGAGGCGTCTGAGAAACTGGACGTTCACTATATGACTGCCTACAAGTACGTGCGCACCGGACGCCTCAATGCCATCAAAGAGCGCGGTCAGTGGTGGGTTACAGACCAGAATCTCCACGACTTCCTGGCTGAACGCCATACCCGCGGTGGAACGCATTCCGTCGGCGATGGCGATGGCGATGATAACGAGGTGCGCGCCAGTCGTCGCCGTCATGCCGAGAACTTCCGGCGTCGGATTGTCAACGGCGACGACAGCGGGGCGTGGACCGTCATCACTGATGCTCTAGCAAGCGGCGCCACCGCCGCCGAAATTCACACTGACGTCATCTCACCGGCAATGGCGAGCATTGGCGAACGCTGGGCTGCAGGTTCACTCTCCATCTCCCAGGAACACCTCGCCACTGCAGTGGTGCAGCGCATCCTCGGCCGAATGACTCCAATGTTTCGGCACCCGGGACGACGGAGTGTCACGATCGTGCTTGGCGTGGTGTCTGGCGACAGCCACGCACTGCCCACTGCGCTCATGGCAGACCTCCTCACCGACAAGCTCTTCCACGTGGTGAACCTCGGAGCCAACACCCCATCTGATGCCTTCATTGAGACAATCGCCGGCGTGGACGGCCCGGTCGCGGTTGGCCTACTGGCCACCCTCGACGAATTCGAGGAAGTCCTCGGCGAGACCATTCGAGAGATCAACGCAGTGCTTCCAGCTGTTCCGATCTACGTGGGAGGCCACCTCGGCGCCAGGGTCGCATCACTGGCAGGCGTGGCCGGGGTCTCCCAAACCCCGGACGAAGCCGTCGACCACTTCGAAACCTTCCGTGCAGCAGAGCTGTCAAGGCGTGCCTGAACTGACACACTTCCCTCATGACTGTTCCTGATAACAACACCGGCCTCGGCGATGGACCCGGTTTGACCGACAATGCCACTGGGTTTGCTGGCTATGACGCCGTGCTGGTCGTTTCCTTCGGGGGGCCAGAGGGACCCGACGAGGTGATGCCGTTCCTGGAAAACGTCACTGCGGGTCGAGGCGTGCCCCGGGAGCGTCTGGAGCTTGTTGCCCAGCACTACCTGCACCGCGGAGGCGTGAGCCCCATCAACGGGCAGAATCGTCGGCTCGTTGCGGATCTGGAAGCTGAGTTGGCTGAGCAGGGCATCGCCCTCCCGGTCTACTGGGGCAATCGAAACTGGGACCCGTTCCTTGAGGATGCGATCCGCCAGATGCGTGATGACGGGGTTGAGAAGGCGATCGCGTATGTGACTTCGGCGTTCAGCTCCTACAGCGGCTGTCGGCAGTACCGCGAAAACATCGCCGCGGCGCGCAAGGCGGTCGGCCCGGATGCGCCCGTAGTCGACAAGCTCCGGGTGTTTTACGACCATCCACTGTTCATCGAGATGATGCGCGACAACGTGATCAGCGCACTTGAGAACGAAGGCGCCTCGCTGGACATGACCAGGCTGGTCTTCACGGCGCACAGCATCCCCACGTCGATGGCCCAGACCAGCGACTACGTGGCACAGCTTCAGGAAGCGGCGGCGCTCGTGGCTGATGGGGTGAAGGGGGATGTGGGGGAGGTTCTGTGGGATCTGGTGTACCAGAGCAGAAGCGGGCCGCCCCAGATGCCGTGGCTCGAACCCGATGTGGTGGACCACATCAATGCCGTCGGGGACGGCGATGACATCGAAGCGATTGGTGTGGTTCCGCTCGGCTTCATGTCCGACCACATGGAAGTGTTGCAGGACCTCGACACCGACGCGAAGGCTGCCGCTGAACAGCACGGCTGTGCGTTCTGGCGCGCCTCCACCGCCGGAGCCGACCCGCGGGTACCAAAGATGATCATCGAATTGATCGCCGAGCGCGCCGGCGGCGAACGCCGAGCTCTCGGACCACTGGAGATCAAACCCGATCACTGCGCCGAGAACTGCTGCCCGGCCCCCAGGCGGCGGCCCCGGCCGAGTTGACGAAACGGTGCCTTACGAAACGGTGCCTTACTTACTGAGCACGGTCCTGACTTTGAGCACGGTCTTTGAGCACGGTCCTGGCGGATCGACTCAAGCTGGAGTTTTTCTGCTGGCTCAGAACATCCCTGTCAGCTGTCCATCGAGGTCACATTGTGAGTAGAGCGAGTGCAGGGTTTAGGGTGGGGAGATGAGCGAGCCATTGATCGACACGTTCGGTCGGGTGCACAAAGATCTTCGGATCTCGGTTACCGACCGCTGCAACTTCCGATGCACGTACTGCATGCCGGAAGAGGGCCTCGACTGGCTGGGCCGCGAAGAGCTGCTGACGTTCGAGGAGATCGAACGGGTGGCCCGGGTGCTCGTGAAGCACTTCGGGGTGGAAAGCATTCGTCTGACCGGTGGCGAGCCTCTGGTGCGCGCAAACCTCCCCAAACTGGTCGCCATGCTCGCTCCGCTAGGCACCGATCTGGCGATGACGACGAACGGTGCAACCTTGCGCAAGCACGCGCAGCCGCTGTTCGACGCAGGACTGAAACGCATCAACATTTCGCTCGACTCGTTGAAAGAGGACCGGTTCGAAGAACTCACCCGCCGTAACGAACTGCACCGCGTGCTCGACGGCATCGAAGCAGCGGTCGAAGCCGGCTTCGACCCGGTCAAGATAAACGCCGTTGTGATGCGTGGCGTCAACGACGACGAGATTCTTGACTTCGCCCGCTATGGACGTGAAACCGGCACCGAGATTCGCTTCATCGAATGGATGCCGCTTGACGCGGATCAGAGCTGGACCAATGCCCAGGTTGTTTCTCAGGACGAAATCGTCAAGATCATTTCGGCTGAAATGCCCCTTGAACCCGTGCGGCGGGGCAACGAGCCAGCGCAGCGATTCCGCTACCTGGACGGTGGCGGGCAGATTGGCGTGATCGCGTCGGTCACCCAGGCATTCTGCGGCAACTGTGACCGCATTCGCATGACCGCTGAAGGTCAGTTCCGCAACTGTCTCTTTGCCATCGAAGAGTTCGACCTTCGGGAACTTTTGCGCTCCGATGCCAGCGACGCGGACATCGCCACCCGCATGCAGGAGTGCGTGACAAAGAAGTGGGACGGCCACCAGATCAACAAGGTCCACTTCATTCGCCCGAAGAAGTCCATGTCGCAAATCGGCGGCTGACGATGGCCGAAGACTTTACGCACCTTGACGCGCTCGGACGCGCCCGCATGGTCGACGTCACGCAGAAAGATGTCACGCAGCGTCGGGCCACCGCACGCGGGCGGGTGACCATGACGCCGGAAACCGCCCAGGCGGTATCTGACGGTGCCATTGGAAAGGGCGACGTTCTGGGCGTGGCCCGCGTGGCAGGTATTCAAGCCGCAAAGCGCACATCAGATCTCATACCGCTGTGCCACCCCCTGATGATCGGTGGCGTGGAAGTCAACTTCCACGTGGACGACACCGGCGTGGACATCGAAGCCTCGGTGGAGACTGTTGATCGAACCGGCGTGGAAATGGAAGCGCTCACAGCGTGCACCGTCGCTGCGCTGACCATCTATGACATGTGCAAGTCCAGGGACAAGGGCATGGTCATCAGCGACATCGCGCTGTGGGAAAAGACAGGTGGCAGGAGCGGCACGTTCCGGCGTGACGGCGCTGTGGAGAAGCCTCACGATCAGTAGGTCCAGCGGCACGATCAGTAGGTCCAGCTGGTCCGGGTGGTCCGGAGCCGACGGGCTTCGTTGGCCATTGGGGCGGGTGGGTGCCTGATCCGGGTGTGGAGTGGAGGAACTTTAACAACATCAACAACACTGGCAACATTGGCCACATATCAACGGTCTCAGGTGGTAAATCCCGGGTTTGCGTGTTAGAAAACGTTCCGTAAACAAACCGCAACAGTGTTCCCTGGGATATCCCACCGCCTCAGCTCTTACAGAATTCGGGCCGCATCCACCATTGGGTGCGCTGAATCTGTCACGCTGACCTGTAACGAAAGCAACCTCTTCACTTGACTTCTGTGGTTCTCATTATTCTTGCAGTTCTGTGGGTCGCCGTTCTCCTTCCGCCATGGCTGAGGAATCGGACAGATCGCTCCATCCGCCCGGCTCGCACGGACGGTCAGAGCATCGCGATGCACCGCAGTCAGCTCAACGTCCTCAACGACGCTCTCGGTAACTCGGGCACGCCTCGGGAGAACGTCATCCCGTTCCGCCGCCCCGAAGCTGGCGCTCCCGTGTCAGCGTCGCTCAGCGGCCCATCGCCTGTTCAGCGTTCCTTCGCTGGTCTCGCCGAGCCTGCAGCTCAGTTTGACTTCGGCCCCGGGGCTGACGTGGCGTCAATGACCGGGGAAACAGCCCGTCGTCGTCGTCGCGACGTGCTTGCTGGCCTGGCCGGGTTCGCCGTGCTCACCCTGGTCGCCGCAGTGACACTGGGAGGCACAGTGCTGGTGCTCATCAACCTTCTTGCTGACATCGCTCTGCTCGCCTACGTGATGCTTCTCGTGAAGCACAACCAGCGCCAGATTGATGTGCGCAACAAGGTGCACCCCATCCGCCCCGTTGGCTACAAGCCGGGCGTGCAGGCGGCACCTGACTACCTGGTCTCTCGCTCCTCGGCCCGCTGAGGTTCTCATATCCGGGGGTGTAGCTCAGTTGGCTAGAGCGCATCGTTCGCATCGATGAGGTCGGCGGTTCGATTCCGCTCACCTCCACAAATGGATATTCGCAAACCGCACATTCCCCCGGGGTGTGCGGTTTTGTGATTTAGGGCGGTGTGACGTTGGGTGACACCGCATCCAACGGTGGGGGAATTCTGGGGAGCACGGGTCCGAAACACCGGGACTGTCGTCGCGACGATGTAGGTTCGCAAATGTGCTGATCGCCCGCCATGCAGAGAGCCTCACGGGGCTTGTGGACCACGTAGCCGGCACGCTCGCGTCGCCGCTGCCGGATCCCATGACCACCGAGTGGATCGGCGTGTCCACGCGCGGCATCGCTGGCTGGCTCACGCAACAGCTCGCGGTGCGCCTCGGCGCATCAGACGACATGCGCGCTGACGGTGTCCTCGCCAATGTGGAGTTCGGATTTCCCGGCACGCTCGCCTCGCAGTTGCTCAGCGAGACGCAGTCCGGGCAACACGACCCCTGGGCCCTGGATCACACAGTCTGGGTGCTCCTGTCCCTGCTGCATGAAGGCGCCGGAGATCGGCATTTGGGTCCGGTTGCAGAGCCGCTGGTGCAGGGCACCATGTACGACCGCGCTCGCCGCATCGCAGATCTGTTCGATCGCTACAACGTTCGGCGTCCCGCCATGATCACCGATTGGGCAGCAGGCCGGTTTGTCGATCCCAACGGGCGTCCGCTCGGCCCGCGCCAATGGCAGGCCGAACTCTGGTCGCGACTTCATGGCCGCATTGGTGAGCCGAGCGCTGCGGAACGACTGCCCGCCCTGTTGCGGGGCGTGCGAACCGGCGAGATTGGCCTGGACCTGCCCCCCCGTCTTACGCTGTTCGGTTTGAGTGTCTGGCCCGAGCGCCTGCTGCAGCTGGCCTGGGCCCTGAGTCAACGTCGGGACGTGCACCTGTTGTCGTTGGCGCCATCACCGGCGCTCCTGGCGTCAGTGATGGCATCCATGGCTGTTGACACTGCTGTACCCACTCGAAGCGAAGACCCAACAGCTTTGCTTCCCATGCACCCACTCGTTGCCTCGTGGGGTCGGCCCATGCGAGAGGCCGCAACCATTTTCGCCTTGGCGGAAGTCCCGACCGAACCGGCGTGGCCTGCGGAAACGGCTGAGGCGACTATCGAGTCGACGTCGTTGAGTCTGGCGGAGACCGGGCCCTCCGCACTGCCAGGAGCCACGCTGCTTCGAGAGATGCAGAGGCAGATTCACGAGAATGTGGCACCCCTCGCAGGCTTTATCCCCGACGGTGATGACCAGTCATTCACGGTGCACTCGTGTCACGGTCCAATGCGTCAGGTTGAAGTGCTGCACGATCTGTTGCTTCACGCCTTTGAAGATGACCCGACACTCACCGAGGACGACGTCGTGGTGCTGACCGCAGACGTCGCTCGTTTCGCCCCAATCGTGGACGCAGTGTTCGGTTCCGGAATCGACGTCGGTGACCGGGTTCGTTCGCCACTCCGCTACCGCATCACCGATCAGGCTTTGCGAGCAACCAATCCCTATGCCGCTGCAGTGCTCACCCTTCTGGATCTTCTCCGCAAGCAACGATTCGAAGCGTCAAAGGTTGCGGACTTCATCTCGCTGGCACCGGTCCGTCATCGCTTTGGCCTCGATGACGACGACCTCAGCACCATCGCAGACTGGATTCAACGAACAAACGTGCGGTGGGGTCTGAATGGCGCCAGTCGCAGGCGGTGGAACATTGACACCGACGACCCGGCACCGCCCAATACCTGGCGCAGCGCCATGGACCAGTTGCTCATTGGCGCCGCAGTCACCGACAGCCCCTACGCGTTGACGCTCGGGGACGTGCCAACCCTCTCGGTCGAAGGAGCAGAAGTCGGTCTGGTCGGACACCTCGGCGATCTCATCCGCTCGTGGGAGGTGGCGAGCGAGCAGCTGGATACGCCTCGCTCGTTCCCTGCGTGGGCGGACCTGATTCTCGATGTTACCCAGGAGCTCCTGGCGGTTCCGGCTGATGACCGGTGGCAGCGACTGGAGTTCGAGTCGATGCTCGCTGAGATGGTCTCCGTCTCCGCCGGCGGCCCCACTGTCCGCTTCGCCGACGCTGTTCAGGTTGTTGCCGAGAAATTGGAACATTCTCAGCGCCGGGCGTCCTTCCGTCCGGGTGCCGTAACCATTACCTCGCTCCCGGCGTTGCGGTCCATCCCGTACCGGGTTGTGTGCTTCCTCGGTTTTGATGAGCAGGCCTTCAATGCCGACAGCACTGATGGCGACGACCTCACGCTCCTGGCGCCGCGCCTGGGTGACCCGGACAACCGCAACGATGCACGTCAGGTACTGCTGGAGGCGCTGCTGAGTGCCACAGACCGATTGATTCTCACCCGCACCGGGCACGACGTGGTTCGCAACCATGAAGTGCAGGAGGCTGTACCTCTCGCTGAACTGTGGGACACCGTTGCGCAGACGGTGCACCCTGATCACGCAGTCGCGGTCCGTCATCAGTGCGAATTCCGCCACACCCGACATGGCTTCGAGGAGGCGAACTTCGCAGCCGTGGCCCCCACCGCTGGTGGCCGCGGCGGTCATCTACCAGCGTGGCCATTTGGTCACGACGCCCGCTTGCTGGCCGGTGCTCAGCAGCGGCGCATCCGGTCAATGAGTCGCGCTCGCCCCGCGGTGATCTCGGCTCCCGGACCGCGAGACAGTACCGAAGATGGCACCTCTGCAACCATCGCCAGGTCAAGGGTGGTGTCGCTGGCCAGCCTGCATCGTCTCATGCGAAACCCCGTCCAGTTCCATGTGCGTGACGGGCTGTCCGCTCGCATCCCGTACCGGGAGAATCCGGTCGTCGACATTCTGCCGGTAACCGTCGACGCGCTCGACAACTGGCGCACCAGCGTGGATCTCATCAAGGCTCGCGAAGAAGGCGTGGATGAGTGGACCTGGTTGCAGGTTGCCCAGCAACGGGGTGCGGTGCCGCCCGGGCGTCTCGCCGATGACAAGTTGTTGAAGCTGGATGAGGAAACGTCTGAGTTTCGCGACAGCGTGCGCCGCTTCGGTGGCATCGACGGTCGAGAAGCCCGATCGTTGTCCGTGGCCGTTGACCAACAGGTGGTCGCGGGCGTGGTTCCCGGTGTGGACCCAGTGCTTGGTCAACTCGGCCGCTTCGAATACAAGCGGGCCAAGCCACATCACCGTCTTGCGCTCTGGTTGGATCTTCTTGCCCTGACGTTGAGCGAACCCCAGATCGACTGGGTCGGTGCGCTGGTCGTGCGCGAAGCAAAGCAACCAATCAAGTTCGAGGGCCCAGCCTTCATGCGGGTGCGAGGGGGCACGACGGCAGCTCGTCGAGCGAATGCGAAAGCCGGTATGCAGGCAGTCCTGAAGTTGGCTGCACATTCGATGCACGAGCCGTTGCCCCTCTTCTCCCTCTCGTCGTATCAACTCTGGTCCGACCCTGATGCCACAGCGAAGCTTCACAACTGTTGGGACGATGACCTGAAGGACGAATACGTGAGCCTGGCGTTCGCGGGGCGGTCATGGCGCGATCTGAACGCCGAACCCCCTCGATCAGATGACCCGCCTCTCGCTCCAAGTTCCAACGCAGCCATGGCTGCCCGGTCTCGAGTGGAGCACTGGTCGCACTGGCTGTGGGGAGCTGTGGAGATGAGCGTGGCAATCACCGAAGGACTTCCGGAGTCATGACCGGTCTCTTCGCCACGCCTGAGAACGAAACCCGTTTCAGCGTCGCAGATTCACTCCCATGGGGCCAGGTCTCCATTGGCGCCAGTGCAGGAACCGGCAAGACCTGGACGCTCGCGGCGTTGGCCACCCGATACATCGCTGAGGCGGACATCGCAGTCAACGCCCTTCTCGTGGTCACATTCACCCGCGCGGCCGCGGCTGAACTGCGCAGCCGGATTCGCTCTCGTCTGACAGAGGCTGCCGGATTCTGCGAGCAGAAGGTCGCTGGAGCGAATGTCGATGCATCCGGGGATGCTCTTCTCGCCCATTTTGCGTTACTACCCCTGGATGCGCAGTCTCTGGCAGCGGAGCGTCTGCGGCGCGCTCTGCGGGACTTCGACAGCGCCAGCATTGGTACCATCCACGGATTCGCCCAACACGTGCTTGGCGGCCTCGGCTCTGCGTCGCACGACGGAGCAGGCGCGGAACTCGACGAGAACACGTTCGCGCTCATCGGTGAAGTGGCTTCGGACCTGCTCGTGGACTTCGCCGCCAGGGACGATTCCAGGGACCTGCAACCTCCTCGCCTCGAGGAGTTGGTCAGTGCTGCAAATCTGATCATCAACAATCCGGGTATTCGTGTTGTACCTGAACCGGGTGACACTGATGATCCGCAGGCTCTGGTGCGAGCGTCCATGGTTGCGGATGTGGTCCACGAGGTGGATCGGCGTCGGGTTCTTGCCCACACCACCGGCTACACCGGTCTGCTCACCGAAGTTCGAGACGTGCTGCGTAACTCCTCCAGAAGTCAGTTGGCCAACGAGCTGCGTCAACAGTTTCGAGTCGCGCTGGTGGACGAGTTCCAGGACACCGACCCGGTGCAGTGGGAGATCTTCTCGCTCCTCTTCCCATCTGGGTGTGAAGCAGCTGAAGAGCCCAGGGCGCTCGTCGTGGTCGGTGACCCAAAGCAGGCGATCTATGCCTTCCGAGGAGCAAACATCCACACCTATGTGAATGCAATTGGGTCGGCGGAGCACTCCACTCTGGGGCAGAACTTTCGTTCCGATGGCCGCTTGATCAACGCGCTCGGGGTGCTTTTTGATGGCACGGTGTTCGGAGCCGGAGGCATTGCTTTCTCCGGAGTGGAGTCCGCCCAGCCGGCAAGCCGAATCGAGGTTGATGGGGTCACCCCGCCCGCGTTGGTGGTGCGAACCGTCAGCGCCGACAACGCCGCTGCGGTCAACACACATCGGGGCAGGGTGAACGCTGCTTCCGGTCACGAACTGGTGGCCGCCGACCTCGCTGACCGGGCAGTGCAACTACTGCAGAATGGCCGGATCACCATTGACTCTGAGACTGGAGCTTCCCGCCCGGTTCGGGCCGAGGACATTGCGGTGCTGGTGACTGCCTACAGTCAGGTGCCCCGCCTGCAGGCTGCACTGCATCGCCGAGGGGTGCCGGCGGTCGTTGCTCGCACTGGCAACGTCTTCTCATCCGAGGCCGCTGATCATTGGAAGTGGTTGCTGCACGGTCTGGCTCGTCCGGCCGACCCCCAACGGGCGCGGATGGTGGCCCTGTCCTGGTTCCTGCCCCACGACGCTGGCGACATTGCAGTGTTCACCGAGCGCGAGATGAGTGAGCTGCACTCCAGGTTGGCTGACTGGGGCGATGTGCTCGAAGGAGAGGGCGTGGTCGCTCTGCGCCATCGCATGTGGGCCGAAGGTGACATCCTCGCCCGTCTGCTGAGCTACCCCGACGGGGAGCGCATCATCACCGACCTTGATCACATCGCCGAGGTTCTCGCCTCCGAAGTGGGAGGGGAAGCAACGTCTGCTCTCGGTTTGCTCGCAGTGTTCAACGAGCTTTCACTGGAGGACCCTGATGCTGCGGGTCGCAATGATGCCGTTTCGCGTCGGCTGGAATCTGATGACAACGCAGTGCAGATCATGACGGTGCACGTTGCCAAAGGGCTTGAGTTCCCCATCGTGATGTGCCCGACGCTGTGGGTGGCGCGCAAACACCAGAGGGCTTCGACCACATGGCAGGAAGGCAACGATCGGATCTTTGATGTGGCCAACGGATTGCTCTGGCCGGACAAGGCAGCGGCAACCCAACGTTTTGACCACAGCAAGGCAGAGACCGTGGCGGAGCACCTGCGTCTGGGCTACGTCGCCCTTACCCGCGCTGCGCATCAGGTCATTACCTGGTGGGTTCCCGGACATGACTACGGCTCCACGTTGGGGCGTCTGCTGTTTGCCCGCACCGGCTTGGATGTCGACGTGGCGCGGCTCATCGATGCAAAGAACTTTGTGCCGCCCAAAGATCTCGACGAGACCCACGCGGCGCTGGCGCCGCTGGTCGACGCGGCGGCTGGGGCATTATCGGTTCAGGAGGTGGACGGGTCGGTGCTGACCGCGCGGGCGGTCGCCCCCGCACCGACGCCCGATGAACGGGCGCTTGCGCTGGCACCGTTCACGCGGCGATTCGATCGCCACCGTCGTCGCTGGTCCTTTACTTCAATGACCGCTGGACTGTATGAACGGCGCCATCACGCGTCAGCGCCCCTCGATGACCCAGACCGGGACAGCGGTGCGAATGATGAGCCAATCGAAGAGCAGGATCTGCTCGCTCCCAGCGAGGACAACCCAGATGCCCTGCCCCTCGCCGATGTGGGTGCAGGCGCAGCGTTCGGCACGCTCGTGCACCACGCACTCGAAATTGTGGACTTCATGGACCTCAACCTTCGCGAATCGCTCGTCGTCGCGTTGCACGAGCGCCGCGAACTTGCCCGCGAGATGAACGATCCGGAGGCGCTGGCTGACGGACTGGTGGCTTCGGTGGAGACGCCGCTTGGGCCGCTGTTCAACAACCGGGCTCTTGCCCAGGTGGAACGCAGTGACCGCCTGGACGAGATGACCTTCGACCTGCCGCTTGGCGCGGGCGGTGAGTCGGCCACTGTTGCCGCCATCGGCGAGCTGGTCGCTCGGTGGGGCACCGGCCTTCCAGCACTTGATGCCTGGGCTCAGGATCTTGCGACAGGGACGATCCGCGCCACATTGTCCGGGTGGCTGACTGGTTCCATCGACGCTGTGATCCGCATTCGCCCGGACGCAGGGGGCAAAGACAGCAACGGTCAGCGTCCGGCAGACCGTTTCATGGTGGTCGACTACAAGAGCAACCTGTTGGCGGCCCCGGGGAAGGCGCCGGAGATCGCGAATTACCACCCGGATCGCCTTGTTGAGGCGATGATCGACCATCAGTATCCGCTGCAGGCATTGTTGTACTCCGCCGGCTTGCATCGTTACCTGCGGTGGCGACTGCCGGACTACAACCCTGACACGCACCTCGGGGGAGTGGGCTACCTGTTCGTGCGCGGCATGGTTGGAGCCGCCACCCCTCATGTTGGTGGCGTGCCGCATGGCGTGTTCTCGTGGCGCCCCTCCGGCGGCCTGGTTGCCGAGCTGAGCGATCTGTTGCACAGCGGAGAATCCGATGGGTGACGGGGCGGAGAATCCGATGGGTGACGGGGCGGAGAATCCGATGGGTGACGGGGCGGAGAATCCGATGGGTGACGGAGCGGAGAATCCGATGGGTGACGGGGCGGAGAATCCGATGGGTGACGGAGCGGAGAATCCGATGGGTGAGGTGTCGCTCCGTTCTGAAGCGTCGCTGGTCCTGGTGGAGACGTTCACCCGTGCCGGGGTGCTCGACGTCACGGCCACGCACTTCGCAACAACGCTGCATCGGCTTCGGCCAGAAGAACCTGACACCGTGCTCCTCGCTGGAGCGCTTGCCATGCGCGCTCCGCAGTGGGGCCACATCTGCTTCGTCCCCGAAGTCATCGCCCAAACCGTGGTGGTTGACGACGGAGCAGCGGTTGGCATCGATGAGCTTCCGTGGCCACTACCGGTGGACTGGACTGCGGCAATCGCCGAGAGCGCCTTGGTGGACGACCGCTCGGACCTCGCAACTCGAGACAAGCTGGCGTCACCTGATGCTCAGGATGCGGTGCCCGAACTGCGCCCACTCGTCTGGGACGGAACTCGGCTGTACCTCCAGCGGTACTGGGCCTACGAAGAGAACGTTGCCAACCAGATCGTTGACCGTCTGGGCACAGCAACTGAGCTCAGCGGCACCGCCGGAACCGAAGCGGCCCGAGCCGATGACACCACCAACAGTGCTGTCGCAGAACTCCAGCTGACCAACGGTTCGCCCAGCCAGATTTTGGCGGCAACAAATGCGATGACTCGGCCACTCACGGTCATCACGGGAGGACCAGGGACAGGCAAGACGTTCACCGTCGCAGCCATCGTCGCAACGCTGTTGCAACGAGACGCTGAACGAGGCGATGCTGCGCTCGTCGAAACGGCTGGTGAAGCTCACGCGCCAATCAGCATTGCGCTGGCGGCCCCGACGGGCAAGGCCGCGCAACGCCTCACCGAGGCGGTGCGAGCGGTTGGAACAGATGCGTCGATTCGGCCGGAACTTAAGCTCTTGGAAGCGGTCACCATCCACCGACTTCTGGGGGCACACCCCAACGGATTCCGCCATAACTCTGCGAACCCGCTTCCGGCTGACGTCGTGATCGTCGACGAGATGTCAATGGTGTCGCTGCCGCTGATGTCCCGACTCCTCGATGCTGTTCAGCCTGACGCCCGCCTCGTGCTGGTGGGTGACCCGCATCAGCTGGCCTCGGTGGAGGCTGGCTCGGTGTTGCGCGACCTCGTTGACGGTCTGCTCCCGGCGCCTGGCGGACCCATGTGTGCACTGGAGCAGGTGTTCAGACAGAAGGAGACTTCGCCCATCATCCCGTTGGCCGAAGCGGCCCGAGTTGGCGACGCATCACGTGTTCTTGATCTCCTGCAGAACGAGAACAACGCGCTCACCCTGGTCGATCCAGCCAACGACAAAGCGGTTGCGGAACTGCTTGACGGGTTGGGACAACAAGCCGATGCGGTTGTGGCTGCGGTGAGCAACCCCGAACGAGCGCATGCATTGCTGGCTGGTTCTCGCGTGCTGGCAGCGAGTCGGCGAGGACCCAACGGCCGCCACGTGTGGAACAGCCATATCGAGCGTCGACTGAGCCGTCCAGTGCAAGGCTCACGAGCGCGGCTGGCCCGCTGGTACGCCGGACGTCCGGTCATCGTTACGGAGAACGACTACCTCAATCGGTTGATGAACGGCGATGTCGGCGTCGTGGTGCCAGCTTATGCATCCTCCAGATCGGGGGAGCGGGCCTCAGCCTTGGAGTCCTCTGACGCAGATCAGGTCATGGTGGTGTTCCCGCGGGGGGACGAGATGGTGCATGTTCCGCCGAGTCGTCTTCATGCCGTGGACACCGTGTGGGCCATGACCATTCATAAGAGCCAGGGATCTGAGTTCGACAATGTCGTCATTGCGTTGCCCGAGGCTCCTTCACCTCTGCTCACCCGTGAACTTGTGTACACCGCAATCACCCGTGCCCGTGTGGGGGTCACGATTGTGGCATCCGAGGAGGCGCTTCGTTCAGCGATGCGTCGTTCCGTCAGCCGATCGAGCGGTCTCGGATTGCGGCTCCTTCAGATGCGAACAGCAACTGAACCCCAGCAGCTCTCGCTGTGGGAATGATTACCAGCGAAAGAGAGCGGGGTCAGGGGGCCGGGGTAGCGGTTCCTCGCTGGGGAAGGTGCACGCCTGATCGTGGTCTGGCAACTCCCGAAGTCGTCAGATCGATGGACGGATCGAATAAGAGCTCATCAATCGCATTCTGGGGCATGGGGCGGGCCAGATGGAAGCCCTGACCGCGTGACACGCTGAGGCTGGTCAGACGTCGAACTGTGGCCGCGTCCTCAATCCCCTCCGCCACCACTTCAAGACGGAGCGAGCGGGCGAGCGCAACGACCGTCCTGATGATGGCGATGTTCTCCCCGTTCGTTGGCAGGTCAGCTACGAACTCGCGGTCGATTTTGAGTGTCTTCACCGGGAGTCGCTTGAGGTAGGTCAGTGAACTGAAGCCGGTACCGAAGTCGTCAACCGCGATAGACACGCCAACCTCGCGTACAAGGATGTTGAGGATGCGAAGCGCCTGTTTCGGGTCGCGCATCAGTGCGGTCTCTGTCACTTCCAGGCAGAGTTTCGAAGCTGGCAGACCGCTTCGCATGAGTGCGCCGACGACCGAGTCGATGACATCGAAATCGCCGAGTTGGCTGGCACTCATGTTCACTCGCAGACCGAAGGGCGAATCCTCCCCGAGGTTGGCCACCCAACCGGATGCTGCGGCGCAGGCTTGATGAAGTACCGATGTTGCCAGGTCGGCGATCAGGCCGGTCTCTTCGGCAAACGGGACAATCTCGTCTGCGGACACGACGCCGCGGGTGGGGTGGGGCCAGCGAACAAGCGCTTCCACGCCGATGATCTTGCCGGAGATGAGATCGAACTCGGGCTGAAACCACGGCACGAGTTCTTCGTTCTCGATGGCTCGACGCATTTCCATCTCGGCAGAGTTGCGTGAGGCAAGGGCGGACCGGGTTCGCTGATCGAACATCCAGAATCGGTTACGGCCGTGCTTTTTCGCCTCGTACATGGCAGCGTCAGCGTGGCGCAGGAGATCGCTGACGTCCTTGTCGGCCGGGTGGGGGAATGCGATGCCGATGCTGATGCTGGTGAACACCTCATGTTCGCCCAGCTGGACAGACCCGCTGAGTTGGTCGAGGAGTTCCTCGGCAACCTCTTTGGCGCGCTCTTCAGAAACCGGACCGGTGAGGACTGCGACGAATTCGTCACCTCCGAGGCGGGAGACGACATGGTCAGGGCCGAGGCAGTTTTCGAGTTTGCGGGCGAGGTCGAGCAGAAGTTCGTCGCCAGCCGCGTGGCCGAGTGAGTCGTTGACCACCTTGAAGCGGTCGACGTCGATGAGAAGCACGGCCACCGATTCTGAAGTGAATGATGTGGCGGTGAGCGCATCCAGCTTCTCAAGAAGGCCGCGCCGGTTGTTCAGGCCGGTGAGCTCATCATGGGTGGCCTGATGCTGCAGCTGCTGGTGGATCTCGTGCGCGGCAGTCGTATCAGCGATGTGGCTGAGAATGATGGTCTCGCCACCATGACGCACCTGGAAGTTTACGACGCGACCCCAGCCGACCGTGCCGTCGCTCCGCGGGAAGGGCAGCTCAGCGGGGCTGGCGGATTCGAGATGTGTCATCAGCGCCTTGGCGGATATGCGGCTGGTGTCGAGCACTGCGTCGAGCTTCGTTCCGAGCAGCGCATACTCGGAGTCACGCCCGATGAAATTGAGGAACGCGTTGTTGCAGCGGATCAGTTCTCCAGTCGGTCGTCGCCAGGTGACGGGGATGGGACCGTCAGAAAAAGCCCGATCAAAGCGCTCCTCGTTCTCCACCCTGACAAGGAACGACGCAAGCAGGCTGCCGAGGGACGTGAGTCCGGACGTCTGCGCATCGGATCGGATGGAGGAACTTTCGAGCACTGCAACCATGTATCCGAGTGTCTGACGCTCGTCGCCGAGCGGCACGATGATGAGGCGATCGTTGGATGCAAGGGCCAACTCACCTCGAGTGGTCAGAATACGAAGGTCATCCACCTCGGCGCCGAGGAGCGTGACGGGCTCGACGCCTGCGTCAGGTACAGGTGCGCCGCTGACTGCGGGCTCATCAACCTGGAGAAATCGATCGAAGGCATCCTCAGGAATGGCGTCGGACACGATTGGCCAGTCACTGCTCACATACTGTGCCTGCAGACTGAGGGTTCGTTCCTTCGGCTCGTGTTGCCACACCGTGAGCCGTTGCGCACCGATGGACGTGCCGAAGCGCCACAACGATTCGCGCAGCGTTTGCGCCTTTTCTCGGGGCGCTGTGGAGAGGAAGCGGGTGGCGATCGTCCGCAGGGTGTCCTGTTGACGAAGCTGCATGGTGAGAGCATCTTCGGCTTCACGACGGGCTATCAGCTGCGTAACAAGCCAGCTCAGGTCGCGAAGGCTGCGTTGGAAGTTGAGTGACGGTTGCCGCTCGGTGGCGATACGGGCACCGAAGAGAATGCCGCCTCGGGGGAGTTCAAGTCGGGTCGCAAGCAGAGTCAGGTGTTCGACCTGGCCGGGTGTCAATCCAAGCATCTGCCGGATGGTTTCGTCGTCGAGGCCGGTTACCTCACGAGGGCCGGTCGATCGGCTTTCAAGGACCGATTCGAAGGTGCTCGCGGTGAGGAAGCTGGGCTCATGCGTGTTGGAGATCTCGGTCTCAGACTGCGGGTCAGTCCACAGGGCTACCCGTTGCAGATGATCTCCGACGACCCGGAATGCGCCCATGGCAAGGAAGTCAAATCGCGAACCGGAACGTTGGATGGCACGGACGATTCCGCTGTTGGCATCGTTGGGTTGTGTTGTGTCCGGGACCTCGTGGATCCACCCGGAGGGTGGTGGGTTCAACGCAGCGACCCTCCGGGAGGCCGGTGTCTCAGCGGGAGGTGCCGGGAGAAGAACCTGCTGGAGGCTCCCCGCCTGCGTGGCTGGGGTGGCGCGGAGTCGCACCTCCATGCAAAGACCGTTGAAACGGCGGCCGCTACGTTCGACGGTGACCGTCACCCGGGTTGGTATGTTTTCGGTCTCCGCCGGCGTGGACAGCCGCAGGTCGCACGTAACGTGTCCAGTGCCAGACCCGTCAATGGCTGCCTGCAGCGGTGCTATGTCACCGCTGAATCGGGCCAGGACAGGCTCGGCATCGTGTCCAAGCAGATCATCCGGCCGCGCCTCAAACATCGATGCCACCCACGGGTCAATCGAGGCAAAGCGAAAATCGGCGTCGAGTTCGAGGTACCCGTGTCCCCACGGGCTGCTGTTGAGACTTGCGACGTCGTCCACAGGACATATTCCTATCAGCCGAATGACTTATTCGCCACGCTCAGAAGGCACACAACCCGACTCCGTGGTCGAGTCAGACGCGGAGCGCCATCTCGGCGTCAAAAATCGATGATTTTCTGTTCCAAATGGGAGGCTCCCCGAAACTGTCACACCCCTGCGGGACACTGGGAACATGAAAACCGCAACGAACATGAAGTTTGTGATGTTTGCGGACCTCCACTTGGAACGTCCCTTTGCATGGGCCGAACCAGGTGCGGCGCTTCGCCGTCGAGAGGCCATTCGCCAAACACTTGAAAATATCGTCACGCTCGCGGTGGACGAGCGGGCTGACGCCATCCTCTGTGGCGGAGATCTGTATGAAGACGCCCGCTTCTCTCCGGACCTCACCCAGTTTGTCGCCTCCACCGTGGACTGTGGCATCCCGTTCCTCGTTGCTCCGGGCAACCACGATCATCTCGGTCCCGCGTCGCTGTATGCCCGAGCTGCGTTTCCCTCGACGGTCCATGTGTATGACACGCCAGATTTCCGTCCATTTGAGCTTACTGAGGGCGTGCGTTTGTGGGGTGCTGCGCACAGCGCTCCATCAGGTACGCCGGGCTTTTTCGATCGACTTCGTAGCCCGCTTGCTGGGCGCGCCGATGGAATCAACCTCGGTCTGTTTCACGGGTCGGAGCGAGCCGGCTTCGTGTTTGAGGGGGGCGACAAGCATCCTCATGCGCCCTTCGATGTGCAACAGATTCGGTCGGCAGGTTTGGATTACGCCTTCGTTGGCCACCATCACAATGCCACCACTTCGGCGCTTCACTGCTATCCGGGTAATCCAGATCCTCTCGAGTTTGGGGAAGATGGCGCTCCGCGTGGTGCGGTGCTTGCCACGGTGTCTGCGGACGGCAGTGTCGACATTGAAGCTCGTACAGTGCACACCACCACCACGCACTCCATTGCGGTGGACGTCACCGGATGTGCTCATGGCACCGAGGTACTGGCACGGCTTCGTGAAGCCGTACAACCTCTGTCTGGTTTCGTGCGTGCTGATCTCACCGGTGAGCTCGACCCGGACGTCGAGTTGGAACTGCCACTTCTCCAGGACGTCGGACGCGACCTTGACGGATTTTTGGTCCGGGTGCAGCGAGTGCATCGTGCCTATCGTCTGGAAGAGATTGCCGCCGAAGAGGCATCGGTGCGTGCCCACTTCGTGCGCATGGTGCAGGCCAACCCGGAGCTCGACCCGGAAGATGCTCGACTGATGCTCGAGCTTGGACTTCGGGCCTTTGACAATCGACGTGACCTGGAGGTTGTGTGATGCGGATCGAAACGTTGCGAGCCCATGGTTTTGGTCCCTTCACCGACGAAGAACTCACCTTCGGGCCCGGTCTGACCATCGTCGCCGGAGCGAATGAAACCGGGAAGTCCAGTTGGCACGCTGCGGCGTCGGTGGCCTTGAGCGGGCGTCGCAAAGGGCGTGCCCGCAAGACCGATGTCGATATCTCCCGCTACGAACCGTGGAAGGGCGGCGACTGGTCCGTCTCCAGCGTGCTCACCATGGACGACGGCCGGCGCGTCCGCCTGGTTCACCAGCTGAGTGCCGGTCGCTCGGCTGCCTTCGACGAGACCACGGGCAAGGAGATCACCGACACCCTCATGCAGGACGGCGGCGTCGACGCAAGCACCCTCGTCGGCCTCACGCGTCTGACGTTACCGCTGGTGTCCTCTGTGCGTCAGGCGGACATTCTGGCGCTCTCGGCAGCCCGCGCGGCAGATCCAAAGGTGCAGGCGCTGCGCAATCTCCTCCAGCAGGTGGTCAGCAGCCGGGCGGACGCAGATTCCAGCGCAGAGGAAGCACTGCAGCGCCTGTCCGGCTTCGCAAGCACATCCATCGGCACCGAGCGCAGGGGTTCGGGCAAGCCGCTCCGTCAGGCCCTGGATGCACGGGACCATGCGCATCGGGCCTATGAAGAGGCCGTCGTCGCATGGGACAACCACAGTGAAGCCGAGGGCAGCCTCGCTGCTGCCACGCAACGGGCGGCAGCGCTTCGGGGTCGGCTGCAGGAGCTGGCCGGCGACGAACTCGGCGAGAAGCTGACCGCTGCCCATGAGCGTTTCAGTCGAGCGGTTGCGCTGTCGGCAGCCGTCGCTGACGAACCTGATGCTGGCGCACCGGCTGATGAAATTCAGGCGGTGCAGGACGCTGTTGCTGCTATCGCCTCAGCCCCTGCTCTTCCCAATGCTCCGGAACGGTCGAGTGCTGTTGTGCAGGCACATATGGACCAACTGCCGCCCGCACCTCAGGGGGATGTCATTCCCGATCAGAGCATCGAACGGCTGAGTTCTCGCCTCGATGATGATGCTCGCCGTCAAGCCGACCTGGCGCTGTCGGCTGTTGCTGCACCCGAAGAGCGCACCCACACCTGGTCCAGTGCCGAACTGCGTGACGCCGCAGCGTCACTTCAGGCTGCGCCGCAGGTTCCAGAAGAGGTGACAACTCCTCCGGTCGGCCTGATGGCTGGCGGGCTTGGTGTTGGCCTTCTGGGGCTACTGGTCGGACTCATCATGAGCTCCATCCCGGTGTTGGCCATCGCCATGGTGGTTCTCGTCGGTGTCCTTGCGGCCTGGGTCCGGTTCCGGCCGGCGTCAGAGCCCGCAGCCCTCCTCGCTGCCCGTGACGCGCACAACAAGTTGCTCGCCGAGTTGGGCAGTGCGAAGCTTCCGGCCGACCCGGGACAGCTCCGCTCGGAAGCCACCGAGGTCGACAATGTGGTGATGGCTCAACGCGATCGGGAGCGTTGGCTCCATCGCTGCTCCCAGGTTGAAGACAAGTTGCAGCTGGTCCGTTCCGAGCTTGCTGCGTTGCTCAACGTCCTGGGCCTTGCGGTGGATGCCACCAGCACCGCATCGGTTCGGCTTGGTCTCGACGCGTACCGCACTGGTTGCGCCGCTCGGGCGGAGCAGGCGGCGCAACACGGCGCCCGCGTTGGCCTCGAAACTGAGCTGCAACGGGCCTGCGCCATGGAGGAACGCATGGTGCAGGTGTTGACCCTGCGTGAGCAGGCCGTGGACAAAGCCAATTCTGTTGGGGCGCAGGTTGGTGTGGATGTGCGCCCTGGTTCTGATGGCAGCGTTGACACCTCCGGTCTCAAGGCCTGGGTAGCCGATCAGCACACACTTGCTCAGGCCGCAGCAAAAGCGCAGCGCACGAGGGCGCGACTGGAAGGGTTGCTGCAGGGGTCCTCCGTCGATGATCTTCGCCGACAACGCGCACAGCTCGCCAAGCAATGCGCTGACGCAGGCATCGATCCGAATCCGACCCTGGCCATCGATATCTCTGCGATGGCCGCTCCGAGTGGCACCACCAGAGGCATCGGGGCTGACGCTCGGTCCCCGCGCAGGGCTGGTGATCGCATGGCGCGAACTCGCCAACTCCGCCACGACCTCGATGCCGCGGAACAGAAGGTCAACCACCTGGCTGGCGTTATCGAGCAAACCGAGCGAGCGCTTCCGAGCATCACCGAAACGCATGAGGACGTGCTGCGCTGCGACGCTGAGTATGCGCGGCTGTGTCGCCTGCAGGGTCTTGTTCAGGCAACGATGGACACACTGACGGCGGCGCGAAAGGAAGTCCACCAGGATATCGCGCCGCTGATCGCTGAAGCGTCCAATGACCGACTCGCCCGGATCAGCGCTGGTCGCTACAAGCGCATTCGCGTGGACCCGGAAGACCTGTCCATTCTGGTTGAGCATTCTGATGGTTCCCTCGTGCCGGCCGAGAGCCTTTCGCACGGAACCGCTGAGCAGATCTATCTCCTGGCTCGGATCGCCATCGCCGAAACTCTGGCATCCGCCGAGTCCTGTCCGTTACTGCTCGACGACATCACCGTGCACGCCGACCCTGACCGCACCGAGGCAGTGCTGGACCTCCTGGCGGAACTGAGCGAAGACCGCCAAATTGTTCTCTTCTCCCAGGAAGATGCCGTCCGCAACTGGGCAGTGCGAAGCGACGTTCCACTCGTTGAACTCAACCCGGTCTGAGTCGTGTAGACGTCCGTACATGGTCTACTGGTGAACAGGCTGCGGTACAGGGAGATGCTGTCAGGCCCTCGCCCTTCTTGCAGCTCCTGGTGACTACGCTCGCTCCATGACTGGCGACGGCATCCTCTCTGAACCCCTCGACGTTGACGCACCGCCGAAGCGTCGACTGGCCCACAAGACGCTGTTCGTGCGGCCCGGCATGGTATTGCGACACCGAGGAACAAACGTCATTGGATCGGTGATCCAGTTCGGTGAAGGCGGATCGATCATCCTGCGTGACGGCTCCGGGAAGGACCACCGCATCACTGTTATCGACGGAATGTTCGAGTACGAAGATGTTCCCGTCGCCCTCCGCATGCCAAGTGACCCGGGGGCGCCGAAAGTGGCAACCATCACGGCGTCCGGATCGGTGGATACCGGGCCGCTGCCGGCCCGCATCGCCCGCGCCAGCCGGATATGGGTCGAAGGCATACACGACGCCGAACTGATCGAACGGGTCTGGGGCGACGATCTGCGGTACGAAGGCATCGTTGTTGAGCAGCTTGAAGGCGCCGACGACCTGGCCGAACGCGTCCACCGATTCGGTCCCAGAGATGGACGTCGTCTCGGCATTCTGCTCGACCACCTCGTGGACGGCTCAAAGGAGTCCCGGATCGCGCAAACCGTGAACGACCCCAACGTACTCATCCTTGGCCACCCCTACGTCGACATCTGGGAAGCCATCAAGCCGGCCGCTCTTGGGATTGAGGGCTGGCCCCAGATTCCCAAAGGTCAGCCGTGGAAAGAGGGCATCATTTCTGCGCTTGGCGTCAACGTCGATCCGCCCCAGTTCTGGAAACAGATCCTGGGCCGCGTGTCCAGCTGGACCGACATCGAGACACCTCTCGTCACGTCCATGGAACAGCTCATCGACTTTGTAACCGTTCCCGAAGGCTGACCACCAGCCGATACTGAGCCAGCGAATCAGCGAAGATCGCTCAGCGATGACCGTCGGGGCGTCAACCGCCAGCGTTCTCAAGACGGGTCGCAGCCCGTTCCCATTCGAGGGACAGATTGTTTGCCTTGTCCTTCGCTGCGCCGTGGGCCTTTGAGAGCTCGGCCACCCGGCTCGAATTCTCATAGATCTCCGGGTCAGCGAGCTGGGCCTGCAATTGCGCCACGACGTGCTCTGCCTTCTGCCACGCCCTCTCCGCCGTGCGAAGAGCCTTGCGAAGCTCCTTGTTGTTCTGGTGCGAGCTGTTGCGCTTCTGTGCTTCGGCCCGCTTGCGGTCGCCCCTGCCTGCCTTCGAGTTCGGATTGGCATCCGCTCCCTTGGGCGCGGACGGCTTCTTCCCCGCCGACTTCCCACCTGCCGACGTCCCGCTGCCGGACTTTGTTGACTTGGCCGAGCGGGCCTTCGCCACGCCTGCGGCGTCGCCGGGAGTCAACACTCGTTCAGGCACGCCGTCGTGCCACACGGCACGACCATCGCGGACCTCAATCAGATTCTCGGCCACGGAACGAATCAGGTGTCGGTCGTGCGTGACAAGGATGATTGTTCCCGGGTACGCCTTCAGTGCGTCTTCCAGGAGATCACAGGACGCCAGGTCCAGGTGGTTCGTCGGCTCATCGAGCACCAACAGATTCACGGGGTGAATCATCGTCTTCGCCAGCGCAAGACGGGTGCGTTCGCCGCCACTCAGCTCGGCGATACGGCGGTCGGCCGCGTCGCCTGAGAATCCGAACGAACCCAGAATGGTGCGCATGTTTCGGGCACCAATGTTGCCCATGGTGGCGAGAAGTTCCTCGTGGGCGGTGCGTGACGGATCGAGTATCTCGGCCTGGTGCTGCTCAAAGACAGCAGAGTCCACGTTGTTGCCGACCGTCAGCGTCCCTTCAGTGGGTTGGAGCTGGCCGAGAAGCAGGCGAATCAGCGTGGTCTTGCCGGCCCCGTTCGGTCCAACGAGGGCCACCTTCATGCCGCGTTCAATCACGAGGCTCACATTTCGCAGAATAGGATCGCCATCGTCATAGCCGACGGTTGCCCGTTCCAGCTCGGCCACCACCCGCGACGAACGCTGAGGCTCAGGGAATCCGAACTTGGCTTTGACTTCCTTGGACGTTGGTAACTCGATGCGGTCAAGCTTCTCCAGCGTCTTGATACGACTTTGTACCTGCCGCGCCTTGGTGGCCTTGTAGCGGAAACGCTCGACGAACTTCTCGACCTGGGCAATCTTGCGAGCCTGCCCGTCAGCAGCAGCCTGCAGGCGGGCCATGTTCTCCTCGCGCAACACGACGAACTCGGCGAATCCACCGACGTACTCGGCTGTTGTCCCGAAGGAGAGCTCAAGTACTCGTTCTGCCACTGCGTCGATGAAGTCGCGGTCATGAGATACGAACAGCACCGCGCCTCGCCAGTTGGCGAGGTGGTTCTCGAGCCAGGCCACGCTGTCCACATCGAGGTGGTTGGTGGGCTCATCGAGCACGAGGACATCCGGGTCGGCGACAAGCAGGCGAGCCAGAGCAGCTCTCATCCGCCAGCCGCCGGAGAGGTCAGCGATTTGTCGACTGGAGTCCTCGGGCTTGAAGCCCAGTCCAGCGAGAACCCGGTGGGCCTCCGCTTCGGCTGCATAGCCGCCAATTTGTTCGAACCGGGCGTGTGCTTCGCCGTAGTCCTCAAGCACCTTGTCGTACCCGGGCGCCTCCGGGTTGGCGAGCGCTCCTTCCAGCACCTTGATGCGCTGAGCAAGATCGCGCACATCTGTCATGCCGGCCATAGCTTCTTCGATCACGGTGCCAGTCGGGTCCTCGGCCAGGTCCTGGGGGAGGTAGCCAACGGTCTCGGTCCTGGGCCGATGCACCGATCCCGTGTCCGGATCTGTAAGGCCGACGATCATCTCCAACAGCGTGGTCTTGCCTGTCCCGTTACTGCCAACGAGAGCAATCCGGCGACCCGGTCGAAGCTCAAAGGTGACGTTCGAGAAGAGTTCTCGCCCCCCGAACGATTTCGAGAGGCCCGATGCAGTAATCACGGCGCGAAGACTATCGGCGCAGGACCTCAGATATCCGCGGAGATCGCGTGAACCCGGGCCAGGCGCCGGCGCTGGCCGCGAGGCGCAGGGTAGGTTGACACTGTGGAATCCGCCTCGACCATCGATTCGCCGGTGCCGGCCAATCCAGATCGTGAACGGCCGATCCTGCGTGGGTGGTCCCACGTTGCCGGAACGATTGCCGCGCTTGTTCTGGCGCCTATTCTCATAGTTGCGACACAAAGCGGAACGCCGCGGCTGGTTACGGCGGTTTACGCCTTCGGCGTCGTCGCATTGTTCGGCGTGAGCGGCTTCTATCACCGGGTCGCCTGGCCCACCCGATTCGCCGCGTTCTTCCGTCGTCTTGATCACTCCATGATCTTCGTCTTCATCGCTGCGACCTATACGCCGATCGCTGCGTTCGTACTTGAAGGCCGGGCGTCCACATTCATCCTGTGGTTTGTCTGGTCGGGAGGGCTCGTTGGAGCGCTTGTCCGTATGATCTGGATCGACGCGCCCCGGGTCGTGGTTGTGCTTCCCTACATCGCTGTTGGTTGGTGCGTCCTCTTCGTTATCGATGACGTCTGGCGGCGGATCGGCGTCGCGGGCTTCGTGCTGCTGGCCGCCGGAGGGGTGCTCTACACAATCGGCGGAGCGGTCTACGCGAAGAAGCTGCCCAACCCGTCGCCGAAATGGTTCGGATATCACGAGGTCTTCCACCTGCTCGTTGTGGCTGCGGTCGCAGTGCACTATGTAGCCGTTGCGTTCTACGCCGTTCCCCAGGCCTGAGCTGTTTGAGGTGTCTGACGTCCATGCCTGAGCTGCCTGATGTCGTTGTCTATCTCGAAGCGATCGAACGGCATGTGCTTGGCAGGACCCTCAACAAAGTTCGGGTGAAAGGCATCGCTGTCCTGCAGACGTTCGATCCTCCAATCTCGGCGATTGAGGGGCGCACGGTGGTGGGCACGCGTCGCCTCGGCAAGCGCCTCATCTTCGAGTTTGGGGATGATCTGTTCATGGTCATCCACCTCATGGTCGCAGGGCGCTTGCACTGGCGCGATGCCGGGGCCAGTCATGGAGCGATTGGCCTTGTGGCCTTCGACTTTGATGACGGCACCATGATGCTGACCGAAGCGGGCAAAAAGCGGCGGGCGAGAGTGTGGATCGTCAAGGGTGAAGAAGACCTGGCTGAGAACCACGATCGTGGCGGATGGGAGCCGTTGGAGATCAACCGAGATCAGTTTGCGGAGCGTCTGGTGATGGAGAATCGCACGTTGAAGCGTGCGCTCACGAGCCCAACGATCTTCAGTGGGATTGGGAATGCTTTCTCTGATGAGATTCTGTTGCTCGCCAAGCTGTCGCCGGTGCGAAGAACCTCACAGCTCAACAATGACGAGATCACGCTTCTTTACGAGGCGACCCAGACCACGCTGAATGAGTGGACCGATCGGCTACGGAAGGAGACCGGTGACGGTTTCCCGAAGAAGGTCACGGCGTTCCGCAAGGAGATGGTCGTGCACGGCAGGTTCAAAGACCCCTGCGCGGTGTGCGGCACCGAGGTGCAACGCATCAGATATGCGTCGAACGAGGTGAACTACTGCCCCCGCTGTCAGACCAACGGCAAAATCCTCGCCGACCGCTCACTCTCCCGCTTACTGAAAGAAGACTGGCCCAGGAACATCGAGGACCTGGAGGAGTAAGGGATAGAAGCCGGAACGGATCGAAACCGACGGTCAGCTCGCTTCGAGAGCGGCTTCTTCGTCCGTGTCGTCCTCGTCCTCGTCGTCGTCGTCGGACGATTCGCCGATGCCATCCATGGGTACTTCCATGCCGAGCTTCTCGAAAATCTCGCGGCGACGAGCAGCAAAGGTGTCGTCGTCGATGCCTCCAGCGGCGTGGTGCTGGCTCAGAAGAGCGAACATTTCCATCAGTTCGCCTTCTTCGGCGGTCTTGGCCCCTGAGGATGCAGAAGAGGAGACCGGCGGACCGTTGTTCGTCATGGGGCCGGGAGCTTCGAGGCCCTGGCGGCGGGCGCGCTTCTGCGCGGCCTTGTCCTGACGGCGGCGTTCCCGCTGTCGCTTATCAAATGTGTCGCCACGTCTGCTTGCCATGTCAATTCACCACTATTCAGGGCTGGATTCTGCGTCCGGAAGGCCCACGTTTTGGTTGGAAGGGGATCTTCGGCAGCTCAGCAAGGGTACGTGCCGGAAGGCCCCGTCCAACGGACCCTGACTGAAGATGAGCCAGATTTCCGTCCTTTCGGAGCCTGAGAGCTGTCGAATGTGACCAATGCCACACCAACCCGGCTCGTTCGGTTCCTTGCGCCTGCGTGTTCGGCGGCCCTGGCGCTGGTCAGGCAACCCGGACGTCGATGGTGTGATGCCCGGTGGCTCCGTCGGGAGCCACCGCAGTACGTTCTTCAGTCTGGGTGTAGCCGGACCCGTCGGTGGCTCGTACCTTGATCCGATACTGGCCAGACGTCTCCGGGTTCCAGTTCAGCTTCCACTGCCGCCATGCGTGCACGGACTGGTCAATGATCAGTTCGGCCAGCTGCCACTCGCCGTCATCGACGGCCACCTCGACCTTTTCGATTCCAGAATTTGGTGCCCAGGCCACGCCAGCGATGACTTGTGGACCTGCCTCGAGCTGCGTTCCATTTCGGGGAACATCGATTCGAGACTGCGTCTTGACAGGACCGAGCTTGCTCCAACCTCGGGGAATCCAGTATCCGTCGTAGTCCTCCCATGTGGTCATCTCGATCTCTCGGAGCCATTTGGTAGCCGAGACGTAGCCGTACAGGCCGGACACAACCAGACGAGCCGGGAAGCCGTGGGCGGTCGGGAGAGGTTCGCCGTTCATTGCGATGGCGACCATCGCCACACGATCGGGATCGTCGAGTATCTCGGTGGGGAAGCCGCATCCCCATCCGTCTTCGGATCGGCTGACGAGCTGGGTTGCACCGGGCTGGACGCCGGCTTCCTCGAGTAACTCTTTGAGTGGAACGCCGAGCCAGACCGCATTGCCGACGAGTCCGCCGCCAACCTGGTTGGACACGCATGACAGGGTGACCGGTTCTTCCTGGCTGGCCCGGTCCAGGAGGTCCTGATAGGTGTAAGTCACGGGCGTGTCAACCATGCCTTTGATCTCCATGGACCAGCCGATTGGATCAATCTGCGGCACGATCAGGGCCGTGTCGATGCGGTAGAAGTCGTTGTTTGGCACGATGAGCGGGGTGATGCCCTCGACCACGCTGTCGAGTCGCGTGAGTGTGGATGCGACGGGAACTGACGACGTGGGGGATGGTGGAGGTGTGGGCGTGGCGATCGCTGCCTCGCTGCGATTGGCAATCGCGACCGCTGCGTCTTCGCGGGCTGCGTTGACGTTGAAGCGTTTGCGCAGGACTGAGCCGCCCAGCCACGAACCAAGTGCTCCGGCGCCGGTGAGCCCCGCAATTCCGAGGAAACGTCGGCGGCCGCCCTGTTGGAGAAGGTCCTGGGCCTGTGCATCAGAAACGGAAGCGACGCTGCTGTGGGTTGCACCCGGGCGAGCGTCGAGCCGGGCAAGCATGAGGAGGAGTGCCCCGAGGCCGACTGCGCCAGCTGTCAGGGCCGACACCCAGGACAAGCCGGCGGAGTTGCCGGGAACGCGGGCTGCGGCGAACCCGCCAAACAGTCCGAAGACGGCGAAGACGGTGAGGGCAACGCCACGGGACCTGCCCGCAAGGCGTCCCACGACGGCACCAAGCAGGAGTGTGACAATGGCGACACCCCAGACGAGTATGGCCTTTTGGTTCGTGCCGAACAGATCGATGCTGAACCGGGCGATGGAACCAGGGGTCCAGTCAACAATGGCTTCGGCGACGCTGACAACAAGTGACCTCACCGAGTCGAAGATCCCCGAGAAGAGTTCGCCGATGGCGAGGGCGAGCCCCGACGCAAGAATGCCGGCGAGTGTGGAAAGCGCACGAGATGCGGGGTCTGGGGTCGGCTCGGCGCAAAGACTGGTCTCGGCGCCTGGGGACGCGAAATCCGATTTTGGAGTGCCCGTCTCGTCGGTGTTGTCAGTCATCGGTCCTGCCATGTCATCCATTGTCCACCTACGATCGCGAGAAGTCACGCGCCAGTGGCCGTCTTTACGACACGTTAAGGAACCCGATGTTCGAAGCTCTGATTCCTTTCGGCCTGACCGAACGGATCGTTGAACAGTTCAGCGCGCTCCGCTCCGGCGCCGAGCATGCCGGTGCTGAGCATGCCGGTGCTGAACATGCCGGTGCTGGGGACTCCCCGTTACTCGGACGAGTCGGGCGGGTTGACCGGGGCGAATGCGATGTCTTCACCGATAAGGGTCCTATTCGGGCTGTTTCGGATTCTCAGCGGTCTCAGAACATGTTGGCACCGGCAACCGGCGACTGGGCCATGGTGGTCCAGGATGACGATGTGGGTCTGGTGATCGACGCCATTCTCGATCGGGGGAGTGCCATTACTCGTCGGGATCCGTCGGAGCAGGTTGTCGAGCAGGTGCTTGTCGCGAATGTCGACGTTGTTGCGGTGGTCCACGGTTTGGACCGGGAGGTCAACCCTGCGCAACTTGAACGATTCCTTGTGCTGGCATGGGACAGTGGAGCCCAGCCCGTGATTGTGCTGTCAAAGGCAGACCTTGCCCCCGACGTCGACGAGGCCGTCCGCGTTGCCTCGGTCGCAAGTGACGTTCCGGTCGTCGTGACGAGCGCCGTGGACGGCAGCGGGCTGGATGAGCTGCGTGACCATTTCAGCGATGGCCGTTCGATGGTAATGATCGGGCCGTCCGGAGTAGGAAAGTCGCATCTTGTGAATGCGCTTGTCGGCGAGTCGGTGCAGGCAATCGGCGCGGTGCGTGAAGGTGACAGTAAAGGGCGTCACACCACCACGACCCGAGATCTTCTTCTTGTGCCCGGCGGCGGTGTCCTCATCGACACGCCGGGTATTCGCGCCGTGGGCGTATGGGAGGCTGACGCAGCGCTGGACCGGGTGTTCGCTGACGTTGTCGAGGTCGCGCAAAGCTGTCGCTTTCGCGACTGCACCCATCGCAGCGAGCCGGGGTGTGCCGTGAGAGCTGCTGTTGATGCTGGTGAACTCGACAGCGACCGGGTGGACCGCTACGTCCGGCTGTGGGACGAGATCACGCTCCAGACCGTCGAAGCGCAAGAGCGGGCTCGAAAGCAGTCCCAGGGACGCCGGCGCCGCCGTCACCGCGGCCGGAGATAGGCGTGGGAGCAGGTAGCGCGGCTGTGGTCACTACGCTGGCAACGTGGACCTCGCGCTGACTTCTGACAAGCTGGAACGCACCGGAGGCCGGTACGGCCCGCAGACCATGTGTGAGGGTGGCGGTCAGGCCAACGCCACCATCATGGAACGTCTCTGATGATGGGCGAGTCGCCCGAGCCAACCGACGTGACCATTCGCGTTCGCGAAGACGGTCCGCTGGTCATTACAGGACCGTTCACTCTCGTGGACCACAACCGCCACCCCATCGAGTGTGGTGACGGAGCAAATGTCGCCCTCTGTCGCTGCGGCCTCTCCGACCAAAAACCGTTTTGCGACGGAACGCATCGTGACTCCTTCGACGCAAGCCCCGGGGCCAGCTCCTGAACGGCGGCGGCGAACGTCTCGCCAGTCAAAGAGTTACTGGTCTCTGCGCCGCTGCATATCGTCGCCGTAGTCGGAGGCAAGCTCAATTTTCTGGGCGTCGCTGAGAGCCTTGCCAGCCACGGGGAACACTTCAATCTCTTCCTCTTCCAGATGGTGCAGCAGCCGCTCGCGCAGTTCGCGGGCGGTCTGAATCCACTGCGAGCCGGACATGTCGTAGCCCTCCAGCTTTTCAATGAAGTCGTCGAGTTCCTTGTGTTCGGCAACCGAATGTCGCGCGGCCTCCTGTGTGAGGTCGATTTCCATGAGCGGGACGTAGAAGTATCGTTCTTCGGCGCCAGCGTGCGCGCTGAGTTCCTGGCGCAGTTTGGCAAACAGCTCGTTGCGACCCTCGCTGTCACCCTCGGTCTCGACAAGTGTGTTGATGAGGGTGCGCTGGGCATCGTGGTCTGCTCGCAGCGCTTCGAAGATGGTGGTCTCGTTGGCTTGGCTCATTGCGTCCTCCGTAATTGGTCTTGTCTGTCTCTCTACCCAGCACGCCACTCATCCAACCGCACTTTTTGTTCGACACTTGCTCGCCGCTGCAACGCGACTCATGGCGAGCAGGAGGATGTTGTTCTTCGTGATCGCGGCGCTACCGGACCCGTGTTCCAACCGTAGCGCCGATGACCCGGGGGTCGAGCGATCCGTGTCGGCATGCGGCTCAGCGGCAGAAACACGACTGCGGCACTGACCAGGCGTTGACTATTTGAGTTCGTCGTTGCGTCCCTGGTCGAGGGGACATTCAACCAGGTTGAGTTCCCGGCTCCCGATGGCCGTCGAGAGGACGGTATCGAGGTCATTGTTGGGCTGGACGCGTCTGCCAGCTACGCCGAACGCTTCTGCGAGGGCCACGAAGTCAGGGTTGTCGACCTTCACCGCAGTGCGCGGCTGATCCTGTTCGTCCTGGTGCCATGCAATGAAGCCGAAGGTGTCGTCATTGAGAATCACCACCGTGAGGTTGTGAAGGCCGAGTCGTTTGGCTGTCTCGAGATCCTGCAGGTTCATCATGAATCCGCCATCGCCGCACACGGCCACAACGTTTCGCTCAGGATGGAGACGAGCCGCAACCATGGCGGTCCCAAGCCCAGCTCCCATGGTTGCAAGCGCGTTGTCGAGCACCAGGGTGTTTGCGCTGAGTGCTGGATAATGACGAGCGAACCACACCTTGTAGGCGCCATTGTCGAGCGCCAGGATGTCTTTTGCGCCCAGCAATCTTCGAAGGCTGGCACAGATTGTCTGAGCAGTGGGGGGATAGGAGGCGGGGCGCTCTTCGCTCCGAAGCGTCAACTCCACGGCCCGACGTTGCTTCCCGGCCATCGCCGATCGCTGGTCGGCTCGTGGTTGCTCGGTTGCGATGAGTGCTCTCAGGTTGGTGCCGACGTCGCCGAGGAGCGTTTCGAGTGGTTGGTAGTGGCGCTCAATCTCGGGAGGGCTTGCGCCTATGTGGACGATGGCAGTTGTTTCCGCCGGGTTGATTGATGCCGGGGGGTGTTCGACGGGCTGGAACCCCACCGCCAGGATGAGATCTGCATTGAGGAGCGGCTCGGTGGCGACGTCCCCGCTGTTGAGGCTCAACGAACGCAATGACAGCGAGTGGTCCTCAGGAACGGCGCCTTTGCCCATTTGGGTGGCGGTGACACCAATACCGGTTGCCTCCGCAAAGGCGACGAGGGCTTCTGGGATGTCGCCGAGTTGGGTCGCTGCTCCGGCCAGAACCACGGGTGCGCTTGCGTTTGCGATGAGCGAGTGGACTCGCTCGATCTGCTCCGGAGCAGCGATGGGTGGCCTCTGGTCGAGACGGGTGGGCGCACGGGTGCGGTGGGTGGGCTGGCCAGCGATGTCTTCCGGGATCTCGATCAATACTGGGCCGGGCCGTGGAGATGTGGCTATGGAAATTGCGCGGGCGGTGTCGGCCGCAGCGGTGTTTGGGTCGCTGACGCTGTGTGCCCATTTGGTGACCGGTCGTGCGGCCGCTGGTAGGTCGAGCACCTGGAAGCTGCCCTCGTTGTTGTTGCGGGCTGGTTTCTGGCCACACACCGCGATGACCGGGAAGCCGCAGAGCTTCGCCTGAGCGAGACCCGTGATGGCGTTCGTCATGCCGGGGCCGAGCGTTGTCACGAGGACACTCGGACGGCCGGTGAAGCGACCGTGGGCTGCGGCCATGAAAGCTGCGTGCTGTTCGTGGCGGCAGACAACGAGATCCATGCCAAGGTCTTTCATGGCTTGGAGTAACGCGATCGTTTCCTCACCGGGGAGGCAGTAGACGGTGTCGATGTGATGGGCGAGCAGTGTTTCCGCAACGTCCTGAGCGGCGGTCGATTTCACTGCACGGCCACCGTTTTGGCGTTGACGAATGCGCGAATGCCCAGCTCGCTCAGTTCCCGCCCATATCCGGAGTTACCAATTCCGCCAAAGGGCAGTCGGGGGTCCGATGCCACCTTTGCGTTGACGAAGCAGCAGCCGGTACGGATGCGGTGAGCGGCGATGTCGCGTCCACGCTCGGTGTCTTTCGTGAAGACGGCGCCGCCGAGGCCAAAGGAGGTGTCGTTGGCCAGAGCGATGGCATGTTCTTCGTTCTCGGCGCGAACGAGCGGAGCTACTGGTCCAAAGAGTTCTTCATCGAACGCCGGATTACCCGGGCCGACGTTTTCGAGCATTGTCACGGGATAAAAAGCACCGGAACCGTCAGGCACGGTGCCGCCCAGAGCGAGTTGGGCACCGGCGGCCACCGATCTCTCGACCTGGTCATGGAGCTCATCTCGCAGGTCGCCTCGAGCCTGGGGGCCAACGGTTGTGGCCGAGTCGTGAGGGTCCCCAACCACCGCCGCTTTCAGCTCGGCCAGAAACGCTGCCCGAAACTCGTCGTACACGTTGTCAACGACAATGAATCGTTTGGCTGCGATGCAGCTCTGGCCGGAGTTCGTCAGGCGGCTTTGTGCACAGACTCTGGCTGCCATCTCCACATCGGCATCCTGGAGAACGATGTAGGGGTCGCTTCCGCCGAGTTCAAGCACGGACGGCTTGAGATTCGCGCCCGCCGCCTCGGCCACTGCCCGACCAGCTGCCTCACTCCCGGTGATTGTCACGGCCGCGATGCGGTCATCAGCAATAATGCCAGCGACCCGATCTGAGGGGAGGAGCAGCGTGCGGAAAAGCCCCTCGGGCAGGCCCGCGGATCGAAACATGGACTCAATGGCCAGCGCGCTGCCGGACACATTGGACGCGTGCTTGAGTGCACATGCGTTACCAGCCATCAGGGCAGGTGCTGCGAATCGGTAAACCTGCCAGAGCGGGAAATTCCAGGGCATCACCGCCAGAATGGTTCCCATTGGTTGGTACACGGTCCACGCGCCGCTGAAGTCGCTTTCTCGCGGCTCGTCGTCAAGCATCGACTCGGCGTTGCTGGCGTAGTACTCACATACCCAGGCACACTTCTCAACCTCTGCTTCGCCATCCGAGAGCGGTTTTCCCATCTCGTTGGCCATCTGTGTGGCAAGCGCTTCGGCTCTGTTGCGCAGTTCGCCAGCGGTCGCGCGCAGGATGGCCGCCCGGTCAGCGAATGTGGATGTTGCCCATGCTCGCTGAGCCGCCGCTGTTTGTGAAAGAAACTGGTCCACCTGCTCTGAGGTGTGGACGGCGAAGTGATCGAACTCCTCCCCGGTCGTCGGGTTGGTCGATACAAGAGTTGTCGCAGACATGATCGCCGTTCAGTAGAAGTGGTGTCCGAAAGGGTGCTTTCGCCGAACGCGTTGCCGAGGGTTACGGTTTGGCGTCGGTGGTGCAGGGTAAACGTACCCCGCTCAGAGCAACGTGAAACACGGTCGCTGCGGCCCCTCATTCTGCTCCCAGGGTCGGACGCGACCGGATCGGATGCAGCGCGTCAACGAGCCTCAGGGACAGGGTGTGGATCTGTCAGTGCTTACTCGCTGCAAGCAGCACTGCTCGTTCGTGATAGCGGCGGTGCTTCTCGTCGGCGCTGGCCATGTCACCGATAATCGCATCGATCGACGCATCGATGGCTTCTTCGGTGTCCGCGGTGGCTGCACCACGGCGGCGAAGCTCGGTGCGCACCGCAACCAACGTCGTGACCAGAGCAAGCTGCACCGGGCCCTGGTCCATGGAGTAGATCCTGATCTGGTCAAAGGCCAGTTCCACGTAATCCCGGTACCTGAGCTCGGCGGGCGCCAGGATCTCGTAGTCGTCAGTCGCAAAGCGTCCGGGCGGGAGGTCTCGCTCAAGGATGGCCAGGATCACCGCGCCAAGTCGGTGGATAACAACCTTTGCTGTATTCGGGTCGTTGACGCCAGGAGACAGCGCCTTCACCGCCACATCTTCAAGCATCAACAGGCCAAACGCCACATCCTGGTGCATCGTCCGCTCGTCGCCAAGGTCAAAGGCAGACCGAATTGCGTCCTCGAGAGCCTGCTGTTGCGTCTCGACGCGAGGCGCTGGTGAGCCGACAGCCTCTGGTGCGCAGTCACCGACCGCAGCTTCAAGCCAGACCCGCGCCAACGGCGCCCCTTCCATCACGAACGAGCCAACAGGGGCATCGATGGAAATCGATGTACGCGAGGGCAACTCTGCGGTCAATGCCTCAATGCTGATCTGTTGCACCCAGCCGGACCGTGACGCTGTCACTGTGGTCGTCGCCTCACCCTCGGGCGTCGAAGGACTGAGCGACCTGTCCGAGATTGGTTCGCCCACAGCGATCCTGGCCATGGAGTCGTCCTCGGAATGTCGTTGCGCGAAGCGCTCGGTAATCAGTGCGATCACCTCTTCGGTCAAGTCTCGGGTTACGGACGAAACGCGGAGTTTTTGCGTGGTGTGGCTGATCGATGCCAGAAGCGCGAGCACTGCGCATACAGCAAAGATCACCGCAAGAAATACCGAAATTTGCGGAAGATATGCGTCGGCATTGCCCTCCACAGGACTGCGTACCTCGCGCAGTACCAGGAGGCTGTACAGGAATGTAGCAATGACGATTCCAATCATGTGCTGTTGAAATCGGTCCCGCAGGAAGTTGCGTAGCACGCGCGACGAGTAGACGCTGCTTGAGGTCTGTATCGCCACAAGGGTCAGCGAAAACACGACGGAGGCTGCGGCTATTGTGCCCGAACTGACCGCCCCCAGGATGGCTCGCGCACTGTCTTCAGTGGTATCCATAAAGCTGGGGATATCTTCGGCGGGGACGCTGCCGTCGAGCCAGACCCCAAGTCGAGACCCGACAATTGCCCCGACGAGCCAGAGCACTGGCACGCCGAACAGGCTGCTGCGGAACTTTTCGGTAAGGCGGCGGCAAACGATCGCTATCCGACCACCATCGGCTGCATGGCTTGCTGATGCTCGCGACACAATGCGACTCTACTGAACTGGCTCGGCAAAGACAGCCCGGGCGCATGGGGTCGTGCAGGGTGTCGGCGCTTCCATCCTGTGTCCTGCTCTGGCCTTCTGATGTGGTCTTGGCTGGACAACCGTTTAAAGTCGCAAGTGTGCGGGTACGTCAGTGGACACGCGAAAAAGGAATGAACATGACTCAGAGTGCAAGAAGTGAAGAGAACAGCGACTGCGACAGCGACGATGCAACGCGTTTGGCAAACGGTCCGGAGCGGTCGCTTGGCGACAAGGGACTTGGCGCTTCCGGTGCCGAGGGTGTAGCCGATCCCAGCGATCCCAGCGATCCCAGCGATCCCAGCGATCCCAGCGATACCCGCCTGGCCAACGGCCCGGTCCAGCCGACGCCGGGAGTCGACGGTTTGGGAGCCGAGGGTTCTACTGGTTGATTTTCAACGACAACGGCTCCGCCGGCGTACCGCCGCGGGTGTGCATGATCTGCAACCTCAGCAGTCGTCACACCCAGCGGCAGTCGTCTGACCCAGCGGCAAAGCTCTGGGACCCTGGCAGTCCCGCAACAGAGCATCTGGGACCGTGGCAGTGGGGGACCTCAGAGGGGCTTGGCGATTGCGACGGTGTTGCTCTCATAGGAGCGGAGTTGGCGGTTGAAAGCTCCGCCGCAGGTGATGAGTGCGAGCTTCGCTGGCCCGTCCTTCGCAAAGAGTCCATCAGGGAGGCTCTGCTTGTCGTACTCCGTGATGCTCTCGACAAGGAAGGCCGAAGTGGAGCCGTCGTCATAGGAGACCTCGACGCGGTCGCCGGGCTTGAGGTCTTCGAGATGGCGGAACACACCGTCAACGCCGTCGAAAGCAATGTGCGCTGCGAGGACGGCTGAACCCGCCTGACCCGGTGAAGGCCCGAACCGGTACCAACCAACCTTATCGGCGGGCGGAACTTCAAAGGTCTCGTCCTCGTTGACGCCGACATCGATGACGGTGGCCGCAACAATGTCGAGACGGTCGATGCGAAGTCTGACCGGCTGAGGGTCCGGGTCGCCGACGAGTGCGTCCAGTCCCTGCGGAGCCGGAGGCAGAGAGCTGATCTGGTCAATGAAGGGATTCGGCGCGACGGGCGGTGCAGGTGTCGCCTTTGCGACGGCGGTTGCAGTCGAGGCTGGTGGCGGAGTTTCTCTTTCCGCTGGCGTCGATTGCGTCAGTGAGTGGGCGTCGGAGTCCGCAAGTCCGTCATCAGGTTGCTCAACGTCGGTTGCGGGAGATCGGGCACCGGATACCGAAGCAGCCAGGGCGGGGGGCACGTCGAGGGGAACTGATGATGCTTCGGCAGTCGGTGAGGAACACCCGACGATGATCAGGGCAACAATGCTCAACCATCCAAACAACCAGTTCTCGCGTGGTGTCGTTGGTGGGGTCTGGCGTGTGTTGCAGGGCCATGCATGGAAGGACAGGGCAGGAATCCTGATCATCGTCGAGGTGCGTTCACGTGGGTTGGTCAGTTGAGTGGGTCAGCTGCGCTTGCGCGAAAGGCGGGGAGCGAACCCCAGAGCAACTGCGGCGGCAAGACCGGCCACCACTACGAGTGCCGTGTTGGACTGGCCAACGGGGGAGTTACCGGTGTTCACTGCTGCCGGCGCGGAGCCGAGGTCGGCGATGCTCTCGGTGAGCACCGTGAGCGTTTCATCGGCCAGGGAGCCAACGGCGTACACAATGAGAGACGAGCCATCAGTAATCGGGAGGTCAGCCGGACCGATGACGACGGGTGAGGTCTCACCAGTTGGAACCACTCCAGCCGAGATGGTGCCGGCGCCGAGGTCGGCGGAACCTTCCTGACCATTCAGAACATTGGAAAATGCGACGTCACCGTTGGCCGTGATGTCCACAGCCGGCGCAGCTGCTGCGTGGCGAACGACGATGCGGCCGCTACCAGCCGCGATGGTCGAGGTGTCGTTCTCGAACACCGCCAGGCTGGGAGTTCCGTCGCCGTCGAGGTGAGCGATCACGGTGTAGTTGCCAGAACCGGGCAGCTCAACGTCGCCTGCCTCAATGGCCACGGTGTCCGTTCCGGCGACCTTGACCTTGAGTCCAGTCAGCGTTTCACCGGCCAGCGAGGACAGATCCTGGGTGTCACCAAAGGAGAAACCCTCGAAGACATTGCTTCCACCGGCTTCCACATCGACGTCAACGCCGGGGATGCCGTGAAGAAGGTGGATGCGGGCTCCTTGAGCGCCCGCCGGCTGAGTAGTGAACGCGACGGCGGTGCTCAGAAGAGCAACGACCGCTGCAACAATGGTTGCGAGCTTGCGCATGGATACGCCTTTCGGTGGTGAAGTGTTGTCGAGTGTTTCGATGACGCTCACCGATCTGGATGCATGACTTTTGGAAAACCCTTGGAAGGAAGTATTTCTGTGTACCCAATGCATCCGCGACGGGGTTTCACGACGAAAATGGCTGTGATGATTGCCACGTCTGTTCGACTCTCTCGCATGAGCGACTCCCCGCAGCCTGCTGCCGCCGCCCGGGACATTCGCGTCGTCGATATTATCGAGCAGGCCTTCTCGTCGGGGAGCGAGGATGGGCTCCGGCGAGCATTCGAGGCTCACGGTTCCCTGGTGCACACCATGTGTGCGCGGGCGCATCCAGCGCTGGCCGCTGACCTGACGCAGGAAGTTTTTCTTGCTGCATGGCGAGCCCACGAACGTTTCGACCCGGAGAAGGGACCGCTGGCTGCGTGGTTGGTCGGCATTGCCAAGAACAAGATTGTTGACAGCTACCGCAAGTCCGGTCGTCAGGTGCCAACCATCTCTGACATGGACGGTTCGCTTCTGCCATCGATTCCCCAGACCGGATCGGCCGTTGACCAACTTGGGAACCGCCTCCTGGTAACCGAGGCACTGTCCTCGCTTGGGGATCGCCCCCGGCGCATTGTTGAACTTGCTTTCTACGAGGATCTCACCCACGAGCAGATTGCCGAGCGAACCAACGTTCCCCTCGGCACCGTGAAGAGCGACATTCGGCGAGGGCTGATGCGACTTCGTCGCTACCTGGAGCAGCGTGATGACTGAACGTACTGAAGAGATGTTCAGCGACAGTGACCTCAGGGAGCTTGTGCGCAGCGTCGAGACCGACGACTACAAGCGCGTCGATCCTCCGCAGCAAGTGTGGTTGAACGTGCTCGCCGCAGGGCAGGATACGCATGTCGACGTGGGTGCCGCCGGGAGGCAACGCCAGTTCGGCCATACAGCCATTCTGCGTGTTGCAGCTGTTGTGGCGCTCATCGTGGGCCTGGGTGCGGTTGTGCTTGGCGTGCTCGACTCAAGGGTCGATGCCAGTACCACCATCGCCACCGCTGCGATGGATGATGCAGGCCTTCCCGTGGGAACCGACTCGCGCGCATGGGCGACCATCGTCTGTGATGGCGACGAGTGTCGAGTGGATGTCGAGTTCACCACGCTTCCTGACCCGGGTGATGAAGCCCTTGAGCTCTGGGTTATCGACGCCGATGTTGACGATATGTTCTCGCTTGGCGAAGTCACCGGTACCGGTTCTTTCGAGCTGCCCGCCGGTGTCACACATGTTGGTTTCCCTGTTGTCGACATTTCCGTCGAACCTCGTGACGGTGATGTCACCCACAGCGGCAGGAGCGTCCTTCGTGGAGTCTTCCAGGACCGAGTCTGAGTCACAGCTCATCGGCTGATGCTCGATGGCCTTCCTGTCAGGTTGAAGCAACCGGGACGGCGTAGGCAATGATGTTGTCGTCGTAGCTGCGCAGGCCCGGGTTGAAGTCGCCGCCGCAGGTGATGAGCACCAGCCGGGACTGACCGGAGCGTTCAAACAAGTCGTCGAGTGGAACGCTGTCCTTGTCGTATTGGACAATGCCGAGTATTTCGAATGCCTGCTCCGATTCGTCCTCGTAGAGCACGACAACTTCGTCGCCGACCGCAAGGTCAAGCAGGTTGCGGAACACGCCGTCCTGGCCGTTGTAGGCAATGTGGGCGGCAAGGACCGAGGATCCTCGTTCGCCCGGCGTCGGGCCGTACTGGTACCAGCCAACTTCATCAGCGCCGGGAATGGCCATAAAACCGTTGTCGTCAACTCCAACGTCCACTACCTGCGCATCCTCGACAGCAATGGTGGGTGCGCGCAGACCAATTGGACGGTTGACGTCATCGGCAGTCGGGAATGTGCCGGGCACGATCGGCGGAAGGGGCCGCACAAGGTCGGCCAACGAGCCTGTTGCGGTTGCAGCAGCTGTTTCCTGGTTCATCGGCGCCGGTGTGGGAGCGACGTCTCTGAAGCCGAAAGCTGAGGCTCGCCCCTCGTTGAGGACGACGCTCACCTGTTGCTCCGCGCATGCCGTCGCCAGCAGCGCGACGCATACCGAGGTTGCAAGCAAGCGTGAGAATCCCGCAAGGGCGCGCTGAACTTGCGGAGAAAGGAGCATGGTCATCCCTGCGATCCTCGCAGAGGTTCGCAGTCAAGTAGACGCGGGTTGCTCAGTCCAGGAAGCTGCGGCGACGCAGACCGAAGGTGCCGGCCATGGACAAGACGATGATGCCAATGAGCAGCGCTGCGACCGGGAAGGTCGTTGACGTGATGGGGCTGTTGCCGGTTTCCACACCAGCCGGTGCGGAGTTCATGGCCGTGTCTTCGTCGTCACTGTCGTCGTCGTCAGCTGCCGCTTCTGCATCAGCATCGTCGTCAGATGCTTGCGTTTCCGTGTCATCATCGTCAGCAGTTGCTTGCGCATCGTCGTCTGCGTCTGCATCTCCGGAGCCGTCGGCCGGGCCCAACGAAACCTTGTCGGTGAGGACGGTGTATTCCTCGTCTGTGCCCACGATGTAAACAACGACAGACTCACCTTCAACAACGTCGACGGTCTCGGGGCCGACGACGGAATCGTCGGAGCCCTGCGGGAAGACCTCAATCTCGATGGGATCAGCAGGCAGATCGGCACCAGCGTCTTTGCCGCTGGTCATGCCATTGATGGCTCGACTGCCGTCGATGCGAATGTCAATGTCTTCAGCGGCGGCCGTGTGGCGGAAGGTGATGCGTCCTTTCCCAGCGTCGATTTCACTGGTGCCGTTCACGAAGAGCGTGAGGATGGGGCTGCCATCCGGATCGAGGTGTGCGACTGCCGTCAGGTTGCCGTCTTCAGGAAGGGTGATGTCACCCTGGTCGAGGGCAACATCGTCGGTGCCGGCAAGCAGTACCTGGAGATCCACGAGGGTTTGGCCAGCGAGACCGCTCAGGTCCTGGCGGTCACCGAACCGGAAGTCATCGATAATGACGTCGCCGTCGACGGATACGTCAACATCGGTGTCAGGGATGCCGTGCAGGAGCGTAATTCGCGTCGTGTCGTCCTGAGCAGCCGCCGGGCTGAAGGAGAACAGGGCTGCGAGCAGACTGAATGCCGCGATTGCTGCCATCAGTGCTGTCAGTTTCCGCATCATGGAGTTGCCTTTCATAACAAACTTCGCGTGTGTCGAGACGCCTGCGACACTGTAACGGACACGCCTTCGAGTCGTGGAGCTTTCACCCACCATCTCTTTGAACATTGGCGCTTTCATCACCAGAGGAAGGGTAGTCGGTGGCGAGGGAGTCGGTGGCGAGGGAGTCGACCAGATTCCACCGCAGCGCGCCTGTGCTGTTGAAAGCATGATTACTGATAGCCAGCCACGCACAGCGCTGACGACCGATACGTCTTGTGATGCTGACGGTGCCGCCAGCCCCCGGAATCAGGCCCATCTGTACCTCTGGCAGGCGGAAGATCGCATCTTCAGATGCGACGAGAGCGTTCGCGAAGCAACTCAGCTCGACGCCAGCGCCGATCGCCGCTCCGTGCACGAAGACGGTGAGTTTGTTGCTGATTCGGTGCAGATGGGACGCTGCACTCCGAGTCATCCGGATCTGGTGTGCAGACGCCGGGTCTGGTGCTGAGCCGAATTCCCCGAGATCCCCACCGGCGCAAAAGGACGGGCCAGCGCCGCGCAGTTCGACGTGCGTGATGGTTGGATCCGCAGCAGCTGCGGCGAGCAGGGGGACCAGTTGATCACGCATCGCTACACCAAACGCATTGTGTCTGGCGCTGTCAGTGAGGACGATCGACAGGCGGTTGTCCACGCGCTGTGAAGCCACGACACTCCTGCCTGCCTCAGGGGTCTGCGGGTTGTCGCTCTGGCGTTGCATCGATAACCACCGCCGGAACTCCGGTCCACTCTGCAGGGTGGCGTAGGCGAACGACTCTGCTGCAAGTGCCTGCGGGATCGACGCTTCATGAGAGAGTCGAAGCAGTTGCACGAGCGCCACGGAGGCCATTGGGGCCCGAGCTACAGCCGAGGTCAGGGACCCAATCAGTGCCTCAAGGTTCGCAGCATCACCGTCATCTGGCGCAACCGTTGGCAGCGTGTCGTGATGCCGCTCACTGACAAGAACGTCGCAGGCGTTTGTGAGTTCGGAAGCCACGGTGGAGCTGTCGCACACGCCCGTGACTACCGCCGGGATCTGCTCTATGGCGGCGGCCAACATCCCAGTGTCTACGCGAGTGTTGGCACGCTCGTCACGCAGGTCAATTTCAACGTGTGGTCTCGGACCGAGTCCAAGGTCCTCGGCCGCGAATGGCGACTGCAGCAGTTGGGCGGCAGCGGCCGGTGTGAGCATCGGCGGTTCAGTCGGAAGCGGGAAGCACCCTGGCTTCCTTCAGGACCAGCGCAACATTGCCCAGCCCCAGGGTTCCGTCGCCCGGCTTGGTGCACAGCACTTCGATGGCGTCGTCAGCATCCACGTAGCGCTTGCCCATACCCGTGCCGTTGGTCATGCCATCGACTGGTGTTGCGTTCGCATCGGCTTCGCTGCCGGGTTCAACCATCGAAACACCTCCGCAGGTGACGTCCACGTCGTCCGCGGGGGCCTTCACGACAATGATCTGGGTGGCACAAACCTGACTCTGCAGTCTGCTTCCGGCTTTCAGTTGCATGATCTCTCCGCTCCGTGGCTCTGCCTTCTCAGACATTGACATTACGCTGACACTACCGCGCACCGCAGTTGCAGATTGCCGGGGCTGTTTGACGGGCAGATGTTGCTGCGAACTGCCGCCGGGAATTGCTGCTGGGAATTGCCGCCGGGAATTGCCGCTTCAGCTGCCGTGGCCCGGGCTTGCGTCCACGGGCCCCTCGCCGGGAGGTTCAGGACCCGTGGAGAGGTGCACGATGGCCTCGGTGTCTGCCTCGCCCACAAGGTCTGAGGACCAGTGGAGGAAGATCGGCGCCTCGTGACGGAGGAGATCGAGCCAGACGGAGTAGTCCTTCATTGGCAGGTGGGCTCGTATTGATGGCCCGCTGTTGATCACGCCGAAGCCGCCGCCGGTCTCGAACCGGTCAGCGAAGTACAACTCCGAGGTGGCTGTTTCGGGTGTGCCCTCTGGTCCCTGGCGTTCGTGGCGAACAGCAAGAATCCGCTCAGATCCGAGAAGGCCGAGCAGTCCGGTGTGAGCGGTATAGGAGGTAATTTCGACTGATGGCATGTGGCGGACCTTCCGGGTGACGCATGACCGTGGCCATGACAGGTGTCGGCGACTCTAGCGCTGAGACCGGCGGGATGCCGAGAGCGAGCTGTCCCATTAGGATTCGACCGTGAACAGCACCAGAAAGCCGGTCGCACCGGTCCACGCAGGCCAGCCAGCGCACCAGACTGCTCGACGCCCGCCGATGGTCAATGGTCAGCCCATGGTGGGATTACTGATGGCTCTGGCAACCATACTCATGGTCCTGGCCGGCTGCTCCGGGGACGCCCCGACGACCGACGAAGCCGCTGCTGACCTTCTGGAAATCGCCGATGTCGTTGATGAGACGCCCGGCAATGAGGGCCTGCCAACCCCAACAAGTCCGCCAGCACCAACACCGACAGCAACTGCGGTACCGCTGCCGAGCGCGGAAGAAATCTACGCCGAGCTCTCCCCGTCGATCGCCTACATCGTGACCGGCGATGGTGGCTCGGGGAGCGGCGTGCTGATCGAAGGCGGCTACGTGATCACGAACCACCATGTGCTGGAGTTTGATGACTCTGCGCGGGTCGTGTTTCCGAACGGAACGGAGATCAGGAATGCGCCGGTCTTCGCAACCAACCCCCAGGCCGACCTCGCAATCCTCGGCCCAATCGATACGGCACTTCCTGAGGTGCCGTTCACCGGTGTGGAAGTTGGCCGGCCCGGCTCGACCGTGTTCCTGCTCGGCTACCCCGACGAGTCTGATGTCTTCCCTGAGGCCACCTTCACGCAGGGCATCGTTTCGCGCTACCGGGAAATGCCCCTCCATGGATACAACTTCGTCCAGGTCGACGCGTTGATTGCGCCTGGGCAGAGCGGCGGAGTACTCATCAACGACGCCGGTGAACTGGTCGGTATCAGCGGGCTGCGGTTCGGTGAAGGCAACTTTGGCCTGGTCATGGATGCCCCTACTGTGCGCAACGAACTCGATCAGATGTTTGACGATCCGCCCGACTTCACGCGAGCGGCAGTCGGCCGGTCCGTGGAGCTCACCGTGCGTCCGGGCCGGGCATCGGCACTCGTTGTTGACATCGAGGGCAACCTTTCCGTCTCGGCCACGTCGGAGGGCGACATCTCCATGGAGCTGATGACGCTCTCCGGTGGAATCCCGCCGGAGCCCGAAGTGGTTGTGGACTACTTCATCGAAGGCCGGGTTGACGGCGCGGCCAACTATGTGGACGAGGGAACTTCAGGTACAGAAGTGCTCAACGTTGACGTGCAACCGGGCCGATATCTCCTCTCATTCTCCTCCTTCGAAGCCGAGCAGGTTTTGATGACCGTCGAGGCAAATGTCGAGCTCCTTGAGTTTGTGGAGGTCGACGACGGGCTTGAGTTGATGCTCGGCGAGCCGAGCTTTGGTCTCTATGACTTCGCCACAGATGCTGATGAATGGACCGTCAATCTCACGGCCGGCACCCGGGTTCGAGTGCGCACCGATTCAATCTCCGATGCCGTGGTTGTTATCCGGCGCAACGGCGTTGCGGTTGCCTCGGGCGACGACGATCTGGTGGGTCTGTTCGGCAACAGTGTTGACTTCGAGTTCGCGGTGCCGGCCACCGATACCTATCAGGTCATCATTGGCCGGTTCGGTTTCGACACCGGTGGCTACGCCGTCCAAATCGACGAACTGTAGAAGAACCGACCTCGCCGAGGTTACAGCTCGCCAATAACGTGATCGATGCAGTGGGTAAGGGCTTCGATGTCGGACGGGTCGATGGCGGGGAATGCTGCGATACGCAGCTGGTTGCGGCCAAGCTTGCGGTAGGACTCGGTGTCGAGAATACCGTTGGCGCGGAGTACGGCGGCGAGGGTGTCAGCACTCACATCGTCGTTGAAGTCGATGGTGCACACCACCGGCGAACGCTGAGCTTTGTCTGTCACAAATGGCGTGGCCAGACTGTGTGCGTCGGCCCAGTTGTAGATCGTTGATGACGACGCTGCGGAACGACCCGCGGCAAAATCGATGCCGCCGTTCTCGTTCATCCATTCAACCTGGTGCATCGCAAGGAAAATTGTGGCGAGCGCCGGTGTGTTGTAGGTCTGATTCTTGACGGAGTTGTCAAGTGCGATGGACAGGTCGAGACCAGCAGGCATCCATCGACCGGACGCCTTGATTTCTCGAATCCGATTCTGCGCAGCGGGGGAGCAGGCGGCTATGTAGAGACCACCATCGCTGCCGAATGCCTTTTGCGGGGCGAAGTAGTAGACGTCGGCTTGAGCCGGGTCCCATTTCATACCGCCCGCGCCTGACGTTGCGTCCACCGCGACGATGCCGTCAGCTGCTGTTGTTCCTTCGGGCCGAATGACCGGCATGCCCACGCCGGTTGAGGTTTCGTTGTGCGTGAGTGCGTAGAAGTCGACATCAGACGATGTTGCGCCAGCGGGGTGGCCGCCCACGTCGGCTTCGATGATCTCCGGGTCGCCGAGGTGTGGTGCGGCGGCCACGGCCTTTGCGAACTTGGAGGAGAATTCGCCGAACACGAGGTGTTGGCTGCGCTCTCGGATCATGGTGAACGTCAAGGCATCCCAGAACAGGGTGGAGCCGCCGTTGCCGAGCACGATTTCCCAATCGTCAGGTAGGTCGAACAGCGAGCTCAGTCCATCCTGGAGTCGCCCAACAATGTTCTTCACTGTCGGGCGGCGATGGCTGGTGCCGAGGAAGTCATTGGCGATCTCCGTCAGTGCGGTCACGCCCTCTGGGCGCACAAGCGATGGCCCGGAGCCAAAGCGGCCGTCGCGGGGCTTGATGTCGGCGGGGATGGTGATGTTCGGAGTTGCGGTCACGGCATAACTATGCCCGAAGATCGCCGGGGTGCGGCGGGACTTTTCGGAGTGTTAACTGCGAGTTTGTCGTGGCGACTCGGAACGCAATTGACCGTGGAACGCCCCCGTAGCCGTGCCAGACTCAACAGGTGACTTCTCCTGAACTTTCTCGGACCATCGCGGCGATCAGCCCCTCAGCCACGCTTGCCGTGACCAACAAGGCCAACGCTCTGAAGGCAGCCGGCGAGTCTGTCATTGGCTTCGGCGCAGGACAGCCGGATTTCCCCACTCCGGGTTACATCGTCGAGGCTGCGGTGCAGGCCGCCCGCGATCCGAAGAACCACGGCTACACGCCCTCTGCCGGCCTTCCGGATCTTCGGGAAGCAATTGCGGTGAAAACGAAGCGGGACTCTGGTCTCGAGGTCACCAGAGACCAGGTCATCGTGACCAACGGCGGAAAGCACGCGGTCTACAACACCTTCGCAGTACTCCTGAACCCGGGCGACGAGGTCATCCTTCCAGCGCCGTACTGGACCACCTACCCGGAGCCGATTCGCCTGAACGGCGGCGTCCCCGTTGTCATCTCAACAGACCAGGCCTCCGACTTTCGCGTGACCGTCGCCGAGCTGGAAGCGGCCCGCACCGACAAGACAAAGGCCGTGTTGTTCGTCTCGCCCTCAAACCCCACCGGTGCGGTGTACCCGCGAGAGGAGATCGAAGCGATTGGCAAGTGGGCTGTCGAGCACAACATTTGGGTCGTCACTGATGAGATCTATGAACACCTCACCTACGACGACCACGAGCATCACTCAATGCCGGTCGTTGTGCCTGAGTTGGCCGATCGTTGCGTCGTACTCAACGGTGTGGCCAAGACCTATGCAATGACCGGTTGGCGTGTCGGCTGGCTCATCGCCCCGCTGGCATTCGCAAAGATGGCGTCCACGCTGCAATCGCACCAGACCTCCAACGTGGCGAATGTTTCTCAGCGGGCTGCGCTTGCAGCTGTTGCCGGCCCGCTCGACGTGGTGCGCGAAATGCACACGTCATTCGATCGTCGCCGTCACATGATCTACAACGGGCTGAACGCCATCGACGGCGTTTCGTGTATGAACCCCCAGGGTGCGTTCTACGCCTACCCGTCCTTCGAGGAACTGCTCGGTCGCGACCTTGGTGGCAGGGTTGCGAACACCACAGCTGAGCTCGCCGATCTTTTTCTGGAGGAGATCAAGGTCGCTCTCGTTCCGGGGGAAGCCTTCGATGGGCCGGGGTATTGCCGCATGGCGTTTGCGCTCGGCGACGATGATCTTGGTGAGGGCGTGCAGCGCATCGCCGATCTTGTCGCACGCGGCTGATTGCCGGCTGGTGCGCTCTGATGACCTTTCCGGCATGACTGATCTGGCATGACCGATCCAACAACGGCACCGTTCGGGGCGTGGACGTCGCCCATCACCGCTCGCTCTCTCGTGGCTGGCGCCGCCGGTGTCAGTGAAGTGGTTGTGGACGGCCATGACATCTGGTGGAACGAATCACGACCGGAAGAACGCGGGCGCGTCGCACTCGTGCGCTGGCGCGACGGGGAGATGTCTGAGCCCGCCGGCTCCGAGATCAACATCCGAACCGGTGTTCACGAGTACGGGGGCGGCGCGTGGTGGGTGGCGGACAACACGCTGTGGTTCACCGACAACCATGACCAGCGGCTTCGACGTCGCGATTTTGATGACAGAGCTGGATTCAGCGACGCTGTCCTCCTCACGCCCGAGCCACGTGTAGCTCGAGGACTTCGCTGGGCCGACGGTCGTCCCAGCGCCGACAAGGCCTGGTATGTGTGCGTGCGGGAGACACACGACGAACCCACCCCGAAGAACGCACACCCGGAACCTGCGAATGAACTTGTCGCGGTCGCCGGCGACGGCTCGGGCGCAGTCAACGTGCTCATCACCGGACCCGACTTCGTCTCCACCCCGCGCCTTTCCCCCGATAACACCAGGCTGAGTTGGATCCAATGGGATCACCCAAACATGCCGTGGGACGCCACGGAGCTGTGGGTGGCTGACTTCGCCGACGGCCAGATCACAAACGCACGACAGATAGCGGGCGAAAGCGGCGAAGAGTCCATTCTTGAACCGGAGTGGAGTTCGGGCGGGAATCTGCACGCGGTCACTGACCGGCACGAGTGGTGGAACCTGTGGCGCTGGAATCATGCGGACAAATTCGCCGAGCCCGAGCCCATGATCACCGGCGACTTCGAGATCGCCACACCGCACTGGGTGTTCAACATGACCCGCCACGCCATGACTGCGAGAGGTGTGGTTGCCGCTCTCGGAACGGGCGCTGGCGATCGTCTTCGTCTGGCCGACGGGACGGAGCTGGAGTCGTGGTCGTCGCTCTCGTCGCTGAGGGCGATGGGTGAGCATGTGGTGTTCGTCGGCGGTCGCTGGGATTCGGACCCAGGTGTCTTTCGCGTAGGCCCCGACGCTTCGGTGGAGACCATCCGGGCTGGTCGCAGCGCAGCGGACCTTGGTGTGGATCCTGCCCTCCTGCCAACGCCGCGCCACATAACGTTCCCGGTTGGCGACCCTCGGGACGAAGAAGTGGCCCACGCGCTGTTCTACCCGCCCGGCAATCCGGAGTTCGAGGGGCCGGCAACAGAACGGCCGCCGCTGCTGGTCAAGGTGCACGGTGGGCCGACGGGCATGGCCCGCACGCAGATGCAGCTGAGCATCGCCTACTGGACGTCGCGTGGCGTTGCTGTGGTCGACGTCAATTTTCGGGGTAGCACCGGATACGGACGCACGTATCGTCATTCGCTTCGTGGTCGCTGGGGAACAGCAGATGTGGAGGACTGCGTCGCCGCCGCAGCGTCATTGGCGCGTAGAGGTGACGTTGACGGTGAACGGCTCGCCATCGCTGGCGGATCTGCTGGCGGCTTCACGGTGCTCGCAGCGCTCACGTTCCATGATGCGTTTGCCGTTGGCGCCAGCCGGTATGGCATTGCCGACCTTGGTGTGTTGGCCACGGACACGCATAAGTTTGAGGCTCGTTATTGCGACCGCCTCGTTGGGCCCTGGCCTGAGGCGAAAGCCGTCTATGACGAGCGCTCGCCAATCAACTTCACCGATCGTTTGTCCTGCCCGATGATCATTCTGCAGGGTGGCGAAGACAAGGTTGTCCCGCCGAACCAGGCAGAGATGATGGTGGACGCGGTGGATGCGAAGGGACTTCCGCATGCATACGTGTACTTCGAGTCTGAAGGGCACGGCTTTCGCGAAGCGGACAACATCGTGATGGCGCTCGAGTCAGAACTGAGCTTCTTCGGTCAGATCCTTGGCTTCACTCCCGCCGACGACCTACCACCACTTGCGATCAACAACCTCTAGCAGCCTCTAGTTCACGGAGGCGAGGACAGGTTCAGGAAGCTGCGCTTCCTGCGCTTCCTGCGCCTCGGCGCAGAGTTCAGCAGCGGATTTGCGGCCATCGATATCGGCACACATCTGGCGGATCATAGTGCTGGCCGTGGTCTCGAAGTACTTTGGGAACACGGCGTGGACGGCTGCAGCCCCAGCGGCAAGGAACAACCGGCAGGCGTAGCCAGATGCGACGCGTGCATGTTCCAGGTACGTCTCGTTGACGCTTGCCGGGTGGTCGGTGAAGAACGTGGGAAGAGCCATGCTCCAATGGTACGGAGTTGGCCGGGACATTGTTTTGTCAAAATTGCCGCATTCTACTTATTTCCAACAAGATTTCGCTACGAAATCGCCCTGTTGCGGGTATTCTTTCTATTATCGACGCACTTGATCGGGAAATACTGCTTTTACTCCAGGATGACGCTTCGCTCTCGGTGCGCGAGATCGGGGAGCAGGTTGGGCTGACTCCCACACCGTGTTGGCGTCGCATCCAGAATCTGGAGTCGGCTGGCATCATCACTGGCCGCGTCGCGCTGCTTGACCCGGCCAAGATCAACCTGAATGTGACGGCCCTGGTGCAGATTCGCACCAACGACCACAGTGCAACCTGGCTCAAGCAGTTCCGGGCTGCGCTCGTGGAGCTGCCCGAAATCATTGAAGCGCACCGAACGAGCGGCGAGACGGACTACATGCTGAAGGTGATGGTCCCGTCAATCGCTGCCTTCGACGATTTTTACAAGCGCCTGATCGAACTGGTCGACCTGTACGACGTGCGGTCCACATTCGTGATGGAAGAGATGAAGCAGACCACCGCTTTCCCTCTCAACTACATCGAGCCTGCGTAGCAATAGTGTCTGCTGGCGAGACCTGGGGTGAACCACAATGACCGCAACCGGCAATCGAGATCTCACGAACGTT